>Ga0209092_10002954_pt1 | contig 15154 bp, 13 predicted proteins | sample FraStrMetagenome_FD_187446 | JGI IMG/M metagenome (GOLD analysis project Ga0209092, IMG submission 187446) | Marine eukaryotic phytoplankton communities from Arctic Ocean - Fram Strait ARC3M Metagenome (SPAdes) (version 2) | ecosystem: Environmental > Aquatic > Marine > Oceanic | place: Fram...
TAGTTAATTTAATGAGCTTTATTGAATTCTAATGGATGTCGGCTGTCCATCGAATGTTGGTTACAATCAACATACGGAGCCATGAACATCTTTGCGATACGTGGAGGTGGTTCCTATATTGCTCGGGACCGTGGCTCACAACACGGGCCCTAGCCTATTATAGGATTCCACATACGCGTAAGTAAATATTTTCAACATGTGCTGGTATTTGTGGATCACATGTTGGATGTATCCTGGCATGGACAAGTCTACATGTTTGTTTACATAATCCCATTGCAATTTAATTCCACAAAATAATTTTCCCTCCCAATCAATTGAATTTTTCTTGTAAAATAATTTGAGTGTATTTAAGAGGTGTAGGACATGCTCTTTGCCAACATATTTGACACCAAAGTCATCCACAACAAGAACAAATGTAATTGGTCGCGTCTCATGTTTCCATAATCCTGGTGTATGTTTACACGGAAAGTATCAACATTGGGCAAAATTCTTTTGAAGTACTTTGTTGGCCAAAATAGGCCGTGTATACCCTTTCTATTTTCTGCTTACACTTTACCATTGATTGCTAAGTCATAGAGGTTATATTGCTGTATGACATCTGGAGGAATAAATAAATAAAGAAATTTTATTTTACAACATGTAGATTATACACGTGTGTATAATACATGCACCCTTGTAAAAAGGATTTATGGTAATTTTTAATAATAATCCAACTATGCTTCACCGATCGTTTTTTAGATCCCTTCCACTTGTTCGCATACAGTCCCTCACACTCCGCTTCCTGTCAACTATCCTTATATACTTCGTAGGCCGTACAATTTATTTTGAATGCTGTCACCTTTTCCGTTTTTTTGCCCGTGATTTTTTTGGGGCTTTCATTGCTCGCAAGCGTAATTCATTTTCTGACAAAACTATCTCACTTTGACGTTTCCTCTTTATCGCCAATAATTTCATTCTTCTTTTCAAGATCGTATTTGTTGCTCGAGGAGGGTTCACCTCCTCAGACGTATCTTCTGTCAAAATGGTATGCTTCGGTTGCCGCACAATCCTATCCTCCCACAGTGTGAGTTGTATGTAATTCCTCTTTCTTCGCTGTGCATGCTTCTTTTAGGTACTTACACGGTTAAAATAAGAAGTGTTTTATTATTCATTTACAACATTTTGTGTTCTTTTTTTTCTGTTTATAAAGGGTTCCATATTATATCCTAGCGCTTTCTTCCGGTTGTCTTCCTGGTCTAAGGCATCTTTAACTCGAATGTGCCACATCTCCAACTGGGTGCGCTCTGCTTGTAGGATCGTTTATTTCAATAGGTACCTGTCCATCACATTCAGTTTCTTAGCAGTACTATTTGTTCTTAATTCATGTTGAAGGCACATTAAGAACTCCCTATATCTTGCGTTCTCCGTTAAATTCTTTTCAGCATGCAGTATATTGCATCGCTCTTTCCACATTGTTACTCCATAATCCATCAATGTCGTTACAATTCCATTTTTCCATCGATCAATATTGAAAACTGGGTCTCTTATTTCTTTCCGGTAGTAGGTGTTCTGCACTTTCGCCCATTTTTTTTATAATAAGCCTTTGATAAATGAATCAAATCCAATAATGGACTGCTTGACTTGGTGTCCTGTAGCATTGCATAATATGGTGAGTTTATTTTTTCAACTTGAACCATCATATTTCCTTGGTGCCAGTGTTTCAAGATCGCCACAAAATGGTTTCTCAATTCTGGTAATGTTTTCAATTTTTCTAACTTCTTATAAAGGTTGTTCATTGCATCCATGCGCACACGATCCATATCTTCATTAGGACACCTGTATGCATGTTCCCAATTCTCATCAGATATCCCACATATTGGACATATTTGGATAGTACTTTTTCCCCATTTACAGCATACCTGCATTGTGTTCCACTGATGATTCATACTTTTTACTCTCCGTCCAAGTTTCTTCTTATCTCTCATTATTCTACCTACAATTTCAAAGTCTATCAGGTGAAACATCGTTGAGTGGACCCTGTGGTGCTTCTGGTAATATGATTGTATTCTATCTTAGACAATTCACAATATTTGTAACCACATGTTCTCCTTTTTTTCAATCCTACGCGTTGTCCTGTCAGTTTCAGTGGAGTATTTTGAGGGTAGAATCTTGGCGTTGGGTCTCAAAGAAATTTGCAAGCATGTAAATCCATTCGTTTATTTAGTTCCTGAATTGGTGTTAAGTCATCCGTTACATCGTCCATGTGCTTTTCACATGTACACCTTCAATTTTCAACGTGCTCGTTTCTAGCTGATGATGTACTTCCAACGCCACATCAATATTATCCTCCAACGAACTTACAGTATTTTTGACATGTTTCTTTTTTAACAAAGTTTGGACCGTTTCCATATTATCCACATGTATTTGTACATCTCCATCCTTAATATCAAAACGCTTTCCTATCCAACAAAGTAATGTTATTATTGCCAATGCTCCTAGTGATTCAGCTCTATAAGAAACCATAAATTCGCTATGTCCATCAACTGGTGCCACCGCTTCTACCAAAACTTGATCAGAATCCTTCGTCGTGATACAATAAGAATGCGACCCTTTTCCATCTTTAACCGATCCATCAGATGCACCAATTAAGTTATCCTTCCTCATATTATATTTAAGCATCCAATATTGTGGAGGGGATATTTCCAATGTCCCCCAATTTCGATTTATCCAAGGTGATATGTCATCTTCCAATTTCATCTCTTCGCCGTTCATAGCCCCTTGTTTATGTTTGACTCCTAGTAGCTTATATCCATTGTCCTTTAAAACCACATCAGCATTATACACGTACTGCAACTTATCCATTCGTAGTTCCTCGTCATTATCAACTGGGTAATATAATAATGATCTAGTTTTCCTTCGATAATATACCTCACCATCATTCATTATATCCTTATTTTCATTCATATATATTGTCCATGATTGGTGTGTTTTCTTATTACATATTCTCCGGCCCAAAGGGTTCCTGCATATTAGTGGGTAGACATGGTTTTTCAATATATTTTGCCAAACTTTTTTCCAGGTCCTTGGATACTTGCAAATTTTTGGCCATATTTTCTCACTATGTCGAATTGACATTCCCTCTACAACACTTTCATGAATAGTAATTCCACTTCCTATTACTACAATATCTGAAGCTGTTTCAAGTTGTAACGAAAGCCTAACCTGATTGAAAATAATCTTATGTTGTTCCGATTTACCATGGTTTTTTACCACATCCATTAGATAGAAATCATTTATGCGTGTTGTTGTATATTTGGAATCTATAATTGGTACTTCTATTTCCATGCCACATGATGATACATACTCCCATAGGTTCGTGATCCATGTTGTAGTTGCATATTTTTTAACTTTGTTATCATAATCCTCTTTGAAGAAAAAAAACTTTCTTTGTTCCTATATGGTATCTGGAGGAATGTCTTTCAGATATATGAATATATATTCATATCTTTGCATATGTGTTCCTAGATAAAAATTACCAATATCAAAAACACAAAATCTTGCTTTGGGTGTGGATATAGTACTGTTGATAAGGATCTTAGCTGTAGTAACTTCTGCAGCTTTTGTTGATACACTTTCTGGACAATTGATTAAGTTTCTGCTACAGTCAATCATGTTTGTAATCTACCACTATTCTTGCATATGTCACATGTTTCCTCCCATTCAGCGGTATGTTTCATATGTGATGAAGAACATAGTATCTGTGCCTTCAACTCTACTTTTGTCCCACGCAAGTCTACCAATTACATTGCTCATAAAGTTATTCCAAATTTATTTGTATTTGGGCACTTTAAGGTGCCTATACTCTAATGATTTGCCAGTATCCTTGTCAACTATTGCATATGCACCATGCTTGGCAACATTGGATCTTGTATTATATTTGTGTGTACGATCTGTTGCCGGTATATTTGGTGTGGTGTCCATTGGAATCATATTTGGTTGTGATACTGCTGGTGGTGATGCTTGATACATCAACCTTGGAGATGGTGTGATACTTTTGGAGGATGTTTCTATCGCCCTTCTTGGAGATGTGTCCCTACTATGTTGCTTCTGCATTCATAGTTGAAAATTTTTAGATAACTTTTGTAATGCCTGTACCGTGTCATTTGTATTGCAATTTTGTAGGCTGTTTTTGGCTTCAAAGCTTTGTAGTGCCCTTGATAAGTCATTTGCCGCTATGACCGCCTGTTGAACTGTTTGTAACACTGGTGCGTCACAGAGATGTGGGTGAAAAGATACAGTGTCACAAATTTGTTCCGCTCTCGTTTTGGGTACGTACACCTTATAGCAGCGATAGTGTTCCAACGAAGGTCCAATGTACCATGCCGGTATTCCAATTTGCGCAAACGATTTTCTCATTTGCAGAGATTCAAATGCAACTATTTTACACCCTGATGGTGTTAATGGTGTTGCATCATAATTAAATGTTTCATTCAGTGCAGTGTACGCTGAGACATTAGGATCACGCCGAAATGGTCTTAATAAATTCAGCGTTAAAATAGATTGCAGTATTAGTCTGTCCCATAAATGCATTGGGAAATGTGGGTCCACTGAACAGAGCCCAGTTATGTAATAATTTTTCCATGTTCTTATCGCTCTTTCAGCTGCATTTTTTCTATATGAATACGACGGAACTAATTGATATTTAATGCGGTTTGTTAGGTCATACGCTTTGATGATGTCTGTCTGTCGCTTTGTTGTCTAAATAATGCATGGTTGGTTTATAGCCTTTTGTTATCAAATATTGCACTAATTTAGCATGTACTTGTATTAATTCATTTGCTGCTCCAGAGGTCTACAAGTTGCCCATACGATGACTCTAGTGGATTGGCTCATGTTGTTATCGTCTGAAAGGGAGAAAACTATTCGGAATAAAAGAGAGGCAAGAAGATCAACGTTGAAATTGCAACCTATAACGAAGTTCTGTAGACCGGTACGAACACAATTATAAATAAAATCAAAAAAAAATCCAAGGGTTTCTCGAGAGGGGGTTCCCGAGCAAAGTTGAAGTATTTCGCACTTGTGTGTTTTCTTTTTATTACTGCACCTAACATAGTTAACGTACACCTTCGGGTGTACAGACGTAGCGCAGACACCGTCTTAGGAGGGTTCTGGCAGCGCGTCGTAAAATAATAAATGCAAATTTGCCAAAATTCATTTGCTGCTCTACTTTTGATTGGCTCTACTAGCACTGCATTTGCATCATAGGAGTATAATACGAAGCAATATTTTGACCCCTGACTTGACGTAGTTGGAAACCTATCTGTCTGGTCCGTGTATATTTTTTGAAGGTCTTTGATGTGGGCATAATAATCTTGTTTATCATTTGCTCCCTCAACAGAATTTAAATGTATATCTTGGCTTGTTGACACCAGTCGTAAGTCATGTAGTATGGTATTCATAACTTGCTTTAATTTTGTGCTGCAAATGTTTTTCCTAACATGATCCATTCGTCCAGCGATTACATGAGGCGTATTGGACACATATTTTGTCACTGCTTATACCGTCAATCCTGGTCATGATTTAAAAATCCTTTGCGAATGGCATTTGTTAAAGTTGATATAGCTGGACTGAATGCTGCTAAATACAAAAACGTAACTGCATGTTTTGCTGTTGCATTGTGCACATGATCCAATTGATTTGCCTAATGTGATCCACTTTTGTACAGGTTCGTGGTATATAATGCATTTGTTTCATCACGCTTTCCTGCCAGCAATATTTCATTTGCTGGTATTTGTAATAATCATTTACAAATCTTAACATCTTTGTTTGTGAATACTGCGGTATAATTTGCATCACACATTGTGCCTGTTGATAATAAAGATTTATGCAGACCTGGTATAACATGCCCAGTTGTTGCTTTGTCTTTCATATTAGGAATGGGTAGTTTACATCTTTCTATTGATGTTAATGAAGCCCCATTTGGTAGTGTGACTGTTATAGGATTATATTCAGCTTGTGAACATGTATGTATGTGTGGATTTTGTTGCAAATAATGATCTGATGCACCAGAGTCTAATATTACATAATAATTAGATGTTGGTGGAAATTATGAAAAAGTAGTGTGCACTTCATGATGTTTCATACAATAATTGGTTGACTCAACATTACTAGGAGCATTATGATTATTATTAGGTGGAACAATAACACATTGTGGATGCACTCAATTTTTGTATACCATACTGCCTCCCATAATGTTAACTCGTGTTGCATTGACATGATGACCAGGTTTCTTGCTACTGCATGTTGCACTATTATGCCCCACTAACCTTGTACCCATGAGACCAACAATATCCTACTGGATCCATTTCCTGATCATATTTACTTTGGGCATTTGATCTTGTTTTTGGTGCCAGTACTCCCGTCGATGTCGCAACTGTTTGCAGTTAATGTGCTAACATTATCTGTGAGTTTGACATTGAAATTGTGCAATAGTTTCCTTATCAGTAGTGACAGCTAATGCTAAATGCTGCAAAGATTCAATGAGAAGTTCATCTTCAGTATGGTCTTGCTGTAGCAAATTGGCAGAGTGATAACCCTGTCCCATTGCAGTTGTTTTCTCTTGTTCTTTCAATTCATGGTACTCAGTTGCAAAATGGGTTTTGAAGAAGTTACCCCATGTCTTCTCTGCTTGTGGTTTTCTCCTTTGCATGCGTCTGTGTACAAGTTGGAAGATCTTATTGCATAGTATGCCATTTGCAGAATTTGTTCCGACGTGTACGCCGTTTCTGCATCTGTAGCAAACTGTACACATTCATCAACAGGAACAGAAGGATCAAATGGTTCGTCCATTTTACGCTTGTTGGCCATGAGATCTGATGCAATGATCTTCCCATACCGTCGCAGAAGGTGATTCATGCGATCTCTTGCGGTCACAGCCAGAAATTCAGTATATCTATCTCATTTTTCTTCCAGATAGACAGAGTCTACAGCCTCAATAATCAGCACTTTTAAAGCCAAATCCATGTTGTGATGATTGAAGAAAATATGTTTAGATTTTTCAAACTCATATGTGATTTGTTGTCTTGCTAATCCTGACTACCCAGGTGTGAATGTTGGAATTGGTCCAGGATCCACCAGGGTTGCATACGGCGTTGTTGCAAGCGTCCTATATAGGGCTGGTTTCACGATGAACCCACTGTGCCCATGCATACCTCCTCCCGTGGTTGTTGTTAGCGTCGCCGTACTCACATATAACATCTACATTAATGCATTGATATTTTCATATGTTGGCTCACCATCAAGTTTGGGAAGAGTATTAATCAGAAATTTTAATACTATATCGTTAACCAATTGCAATTTGAATACCATGATGATGGAGTGTGTTGAAAATGATTAATCAAGTCTAATGAAGACTACTAGCTACAGTTAAATCAGACTAGAGTTTACTTAAATTTACTTGGTTAATTTAGTGAGCTTTGTTTCAACTTTGTGGATGCCTGATCTCCATTGAATGTTACTTACATTCTACATACAGAGCCATGAACATCTTTGCTCTATGTGTAAGTGATTCCCCTAATGCACATGTTTGTGGATTGAAACACATGTCTTTACGCATTATAGGATTCCACATATGCGTAGGTAAATATTTTCAACATTCTTCAAATAATTTGAAACCCATTTCTTTGGAAATAAAAGCATCTGCTAATCTTGTTACCTCTCCTTTTGTGTCTGCATGGTCATACAACCTACATATGTCCATGTTGTCAGAGTGTTAAATCTGACCAATAGTTTATTCAGTGTCAGTATCTTTATTAAGACTACTTTGATATTGAACCTTTACCATATCATGAATGTTCTTGACTCTACGAAGTTTGAATCTTTTCAATTTTTCATGAATCCATTCATATTCCTCACTCTCATCCATTGTATATTGTTCAAACTCACACAACTCAATTTCAAATATTTTATGTCAAGAACAGATGACAAGCCCTCATAATGAAGTCGTATTTACCTTTGCATCAAAAGGTCAGTCCAAATTTGACATGGAAACCAAGTTTGAAAATTTGGGGTGTCCAATTAAAAATGCTGAAATAATGGAATATAAAAAAAACAATATTTACACAGGTACAACCGCATGGTTCATGTACCATTCGTACTGAATCTAAATCTTAGTATCTTCCGGGTACAACATCTTGTTTATCGTGTAACGCGGTTCCAAAAGCAGCGGTAATGATGTTAGGTGACCCGAAAGGTATCAGGAAAAATTCAGTCGGTGAAAAAGAATTGTGTGCCCTAGTGGGTGCCTTAGTGTGTGCCCTAGTAATTAGTTTATTCACTCAAGTAAAAATAACATGAAGTCCTAAGTAATGGGCTAGTGTATAATACTTCTTAGAACCTATACTTAAAATAAAAAATATTTGCAATTGCAATGACAATTCGTGGTATTTATAAGCTTTGTTTTCTTTCAATCCCAGTGCAAAATGTAATCTATAACACAATAAGGTTTCAAAGAAGATACTATTCAGACAGCTGCTTGATGCACTTTGTCACATGCTGGCAAGCCACACCATTCTTAGATGGTGATTCTAGATTTACAAGTTCCTTTATGATGCAAGAACACATAACAAACCTTAAATAAAGTGGCTCCCTCATTTAATAAGTAATTTACTTTGATGACTGTTTGTGTTCATGTTCATAGCATGTACCAAACATTTAATGTTTTAGAGAATATATAAAACAAGCTTCAATGTAGTCTAAACTCTCCCACTTGATAAAAAATATTAGTATTTCTTATTAATTTTAAGATATCTTTGCTGGGCCAATGAAAAAATGCAGCTTTCATATATCATTAAGGTGTAAGTGTTTTTCAATCTATAGTAGGTTTCTGAAAGCTTAAAACATTTTTCAGGAAGAAAATGAGAGCATATTGTGGGTCATGGTGCAGGGATCGTCTAACTTTTAGTATTTATATTAATCTACCGCTTTAGTGCCTGGAAAGTGTGAATCTAGAAACCTGAATAAAATTTTGTCGTACTATTGCTAACTTTTCTGAACCATCCAATTCCTAGAGACGAATTACGACCACCATGACGCTTCTGATCTTGACAAAAGTATTTTCTATGTAGTATGCTAGCCTTAACACTACTACCAACTCACAACAATAAGTACTTTTCTAGTATGATGTAGAGGTTACATGCATCTCAAAATCTTAATTTGACAACTGAGTCAAAACACATTTTCTCTAGTTTAATCTTTGTTCTTGCAAATGATTTGATCTATGCATCACAACAATAACTCACTTTTTAAACAATAAAATATTTTTCAATTTTATTTGGATTTCAAAATTTTTGTCTATTCATTATTTCTACATTTACCTGTTATGATGAAGAATATTTGGATGCAAATAACAATCTCAATTTATTTTTGTTGTTGCAAACCCTATTCTTCCCAATGTAAGTGTACGTCATCTCGTTTATGAAAATGACTTTGTTCATAACATACTTTTTCCCACACATTTATTCGTTGCTGTTTCCATCTGAAATGACGTCAAAGTTAATTGCAATGATAGGATATCTTTTATCTTGACGTCATTGCTCGCGAAAAGTTTACTTAAAAAAAATGAACCACTCGAATGCAGCAGACACGTAGGCAAGGACGTCGCTTTTTGAAGACGAGAGTGATTGATGTGATTCTCAGAATTGCGAACTGCACCTCTGAATATGTTTGTATGAATAGTAGAAATCAATATGTTCATAGAAATAATATATCCACGTGTATTCTTCAACAATAATCTGAATTACGTTATGCGCTACATAGTCAACATATCATCTAAGTATTAGAAATAAATAATAACCGTTGTGTGTCCTCTAATTTACTTTTCAATTACATAAAAATTTACCTCGAATTATTTAGGTGCATTACTGTAGTAATTCTAATCAGATTAATTCATAAAGGAAAATATTTTAATACAGATATTTAAGCATCTAAGAAAATGTAGATATTCTACTTAGAGAAAGTGCAATCGTAAATAAATTAACAAGCGGCACTGTAGTCTATTATCATGGCATAGATATTCCCTGATGATATAATATTTGAACAACACGAATCAGCTCTTCAACATATGTAGAAATGTATGACATCGGATAAATTATAATCTCGCCTGTACGTAAAGAGCTCTGGTATGATGTGTTTTCAAATCTTGGTTCCTTCATGCATAGAGTCCTACGTACTTCGAGTTTATTGGATTCGAAGTTAGGTTCTCACGTGCGCATTTTATATGATTAAGAATGTCCATATACTGTTTCGTATCAAAGGACCTTTTCTACGAGGGTTAAATTATCTCATTTAGAAAGAAGACTGAGTGAAAAAAGTTAATAATAAAAGAATTCTTTACTTTTTTTATAATATTTGAAGAAGAAACGTACAATAAAATAAAAACTCGAAGGTATCAAATTTTTTCATAAAATATCATGAATGGAAATCAAGGTCTTGAAGCCCTCGCTTCTCTCTGTGGAGGCGTAAGCAAAGCTAGAACGCAAAATGATACCCGACAGAATAAAAGTAACAATGACGATTCTACAATGATGCCTCCGCCAACAGGACACCTTATGCACCCTAGTGTCATGAATTTGCAGAATCATTCCATCTCAAACAAAACACCAATAAGTCAGCAACAACTTTATCAAGCCGTTCTCTCTGCAGCAAATGCAAACGCAAATGCGAGTGCAAATACTAATGGAAATGTAAATCTTTTCCAGTCGATAAACTCTAATCTTCATCAACGAACCGTGCAAAATTCTGAATCCACCGGACTTGCATACTACAATCATTTATATAATGCTCAAGTTGCAGCTCAAGCAATGCAACTTAATGCCGCGAATCAACATCAACAAAATTCAGGAGTATTTGAAAACAACCACAATGCTTTGGAACAACAGATAGCCGCCGCATTAGCACTTGCATCTGGATCAGGGACGGGTTTGCAGCAGCTTCGTGTCAGAGGTAAGTTCATTCTCATAAACATCCAGATCAAAGAACATCATTTCTCTGTTGGGCCTGCAAACGACGCATACTTACGTGTTTAGGTCAGAAAGTCAGCTGCTTTTTCCCTGTTGTGTCCTAAGTATCTGGTCTTGTTATGTTGCATATTGACGTCATGTTGATTTATCTTTCTTGCTATCGTCTAAGTAGTATTGCATGACGTGGGATGAATGGTTTTCCTTTATTTTTTAACTATCCTGTCATTTTCACTTTTGAATATACATTGTTTGTTTTGAAGTTTGACGATTGTCATTATCCAGCCGTATGACGTATTGCATTTCTCTATGAGAGTCTCTACTCTTGAATTGAGTTCCCTTATGATTTGTCCTCCGTAAATATTTCTTGTTATTGACATAAGTGTCAAAAACCAGCTGTTATACTTGCTCTGGCGTGCGTACGAAATATGACGTATCTATACATTTTGAATACCGACGATTGTATATGTCGAAATCGTACAAGCTTTCTTTGCGCATTCCTTCATTCTTTTAAATAATTCTCTCGAGCGTTCCACGCAACCATACACTTAAGAGATCTACAATGAGTTGTGTGTCAGAACCAGCTGTTTTTTAATTTCTGTCCAGATGACATGTTCCTCGTGTGCTCTATGTAAATCAATGTAGAGAACTCTTTGCGAAATATTTAGGTCACGCTCACATGCAATTTCAATTTTTTAGGTTCAACAGGTGGAAGCACTACAGTTGACGACCAAAAGCAACATGCTCAACAAAAATCTCAAAGTGATCAACAAAGAGATTCTCAATCTGATACTTCTAGCCAACATCAACTGAAAAATGTAATTCGGAGAGTGCCGGCAATAAATCTACCTCCTCAAAGTAATGTTTTTGGAGGTCACACACAAGTGAAACAGGAACGAAAACCAGATGAGTCAATTCCACTAGATGACAAGAAACAAGTGAAACGAGCAGCTAATCGCAGATCTGCGCAATTAAGTCGAAAGAGGAAAAAGCAATTCATTGAAGAGTTGAAAGAAGAAAATGATGATCTTCGACGAAAGGAACAAATTCTGCGAAGTATTCCTGATTTAGTAGTTGTTTTTGACTCCGCCGGCAAATTAGGATTCGTTTCACAAAGTGTCAATCGCTTTTTGGCCTTTACCTCTAACGAGTTGGAAGGCACAAGTTTCTGGAATCGATTATGTGATGAAAGTGTGAGACTTCTCAAAGCTGCCTTTATGGATGCCTTAGCGGCTAGAAAACCAGGGAAGGACACTGCTCCACTAGGCGATGGTTTATGGGAACTTAGACTTGTAGATAAAGACAACAAACACAAAATCGTTGTTTTGAATGGAGTAGTACATTTTACAGGCGAAACTCCTGAATGTGTATGTAGTATCCGACCAACTGATGATTCTTCAGTCCAGTTCTTAAAGGCATCATCAAATACGAAAATGAAACCTCCATCTTCTTCTCAATATATCGGCCCCCGTGACAATATTCCTCCACAACAGTGCGTAAAGAGCACTAGTACAACGGACGATCCCACACATATGGCATCGAAAAATAAACCAAGGAGTTTAAGCAAATTTAAAGGCAGGATAAATCCTGTTAGTGATGGTGAAAGCGTGATCAGTGAAAATGCCAGTATTAGCTCATAGTATCACAATATTAATATTTATGCTCCGTATGTTCGTTGGTTCTATTCTATAGAGCGGAACACAATCATCAAATTGTATCTTTTATCATCTTAGTGTAATCTAATCCATATCAAAAGAGATTTTTAAGCTTGTATTTATCTTTGCTAGAATGTTGCTCTTAAAAATCTTGATGAAAATGCTGAAAACTGCTATTGCCGAAAACAATTCCATCTTTACATTAATCTATTTGCTTAAATTTGTTTTATATTTACACAATTATGTGATCATCATTGTCCATTTCCATTTCTTCCTCATCACCATCAATATAGTCAGAGGGCATACTAACCGGTATCACTTTCTGTTTTTCTTTTGCACTGATCATATTTTCATCAGGAATTTTACATTTCGTAGGTGAATACGAATCATTAAATTCACGCTTTATATTAGACTGACGAAAAAATCGAATCGCTTTAGTATTTGAAAGGCGGTCTTGTAGAGTCGGAAATAACGATCCCCTTTTATTCACCTGATACATCACCATATCGTCTACGATATCATCATACAAGACACTATCACTTTCTTCTTCTATTGACGTCAAAGTGGTAAGACTATTGCGTTTCTTTTCTTTCCTCTTTTTTGATCTCTTCTTTTTAGGTCTTCTTTTTTCAGGTCTCTTTCCTGTTCTGGTAAAAAAGTCATTGTTTTCAATACACTCTTCAAATCCGATTTCGTTTGAATCGTCATTAATCAATGTTGGTTTTCTATCTCTCGATAAAAATCTACTCAAAAATTTTAGCGGAGTCATCTCAATTTCCATGAACTCTTTTGTCTTTGAAGGCACTCCATTTATTGATCCATTGCTATTTACATCTGTTTCCCCATCTTGCCTATCCAGCACATATGAAAATTTATACACAAAAAGTGCTCCCACCAAAATTCCAACAAAAAAACAAGATAGCACGAGATAAACTTGAATTTCAGTGCTTTTTGATTTTTCAGTAGAAGCTTCTCCAATAGAATGTCGCTCATTTGCTTTTGTATCTGATTGAGAGGTAATAGAAATCTGAACAGCACTCGAGAGAACTTCATTTTTCGACGACTGTATTTCTCTTAAAAATTCTGCATGTTTCAAACCGATAAATGCCTGTGCAGGCAAATCATGCATGATTTTCCTTTCATATTTTGTAATGTTATTATCGAACAATGCGTATCCATTTAATTCGGCATTGATGACAGAGACAAGCTGATGGTTGCTCCCACTTCCATTTTTTAGTTGACGATACAATTTATTTCGCTGTAAATTACGTTTATCTTTATCATGACTGTTTTCGATGGATATTTTGAGGAAAAATTGATTAAAGGAAGTCACGAATTCGCTTTCATTTGGACTGTATGAATTGTAATATCTAGTTAAATGCCTAGCAGCAAGGTCTTCTAACTCGTCTTCTAGCGTACTTTCATGTATTTCCGGTAATAAATTAGATAAAGAAATCCTTATTTCAATCGGGGGTATTGAAATTATTGTTTCAGAGAAGAGAGATTCCACAGAATAAGACTTCGACTCTCTCAAGATTCTCTTTTGATGCACGATGTCATTTTTTTCATTTCTTCTATGCACTAGTGCAATAAAAACGTCGAGACAATGGACAGAAAATAGTGAGCAAGGGGAAATGGAGCAATAACATAAATTAATGAATTATTAGATTTGTAGGAACACGGCAAGGATTGTATATTACTACAACTCACCTGTATCCCATTGCAAGTTTTTCTCTTCTTTTTTCACAACATTTATTAATTCATTGCGCTGCAAACTTTCATACAAATGCTTCTGCGAAAAGATAGAAGCTCCTTGTAAAGAGTTGATTACTTGTGCATCAGCAAGAAAAATCAGAAGGATTGATATCATGGCAAAGCATGATACAATACGCTCAATGATGCTCATTTTGTTCGTTTTGTTCAATGTGTTCAAATTTGTTGAAAGAGGGTCTATTCAGATGTTATTGCTAAAGCTTGAGTTTTAAGATTTTAACGAAATTAGTATGTGTATCAATATTTGAATCTTGTATTCCTTCTAAATAAAAAAAGACTAAGGTCGATAATCACGATCTAAGTTTGTACAAAACAACCTTTTGGGCACGAATTTAAATTCCGAATTATAACGGGGAACTTGAGATGGATTTTTATATTCTACACAAGAACAATTTTCCGTTCCACTACAATAGAAATTCAATTTGGAGCAAAGGTAAGTAAACTTGTAACATTAAAAGGGTTATGAAAAAGAACACCCAATGTGGGGATCGAACCCACGACCACACGATTAAGAGTCGTGCGCTCTGCCGACTGAGCTAATTAGGCGTGATAGTTGTGTGGTCATGCGACATCTTAAATTTTTGTATTGTGAATATGTAGTAACTATTATTTCATGCTTTTATGCTGTTTTATAGTTTACCAAAGTGAATGATACCATTTATCAAGCAAATACAACAAATGGAATCATTAACCAAGCACTGTTTGATCAATCTGTAAACATATGAACAATAC
>Ga0209092_10002955_pt1 | contig 15153 bp, 14 predicted proteins | sample FraStrMetagenome_FD_187446 | JGI IMG/M metagenome (GOLD analysis project Ga0209092, IMG submission 187446) | Marine eukaryotic phytoplankton communities from Arctic Ocean - Fram Strait ARC3M Metagenome (SPAdes) (version 2) | ecosystem: Environmental > Aquatic > Marine > Oceanic | place: Fram...
ACTCAACAACAACAACAACAACAACAACAACAACAACAACAACAACAACAACAACAACAACAACAACAACAAGTAACTACACTAAATACAAAATACAAAATACATCCTAACACATTGAAATGGCATCCTGCGATGCTCGAGTAACCATAGCAAAACGTCAGAGCGACGGCCGTAACATAGCATCCGAAATCTACGCCGAGTATCCATTACGTCTGCACATTTGCAATCAAAACGAAACAACCAAGTCCACCAACGATGACGATGTTAATGATCGAGCATTATCACTATACGTGTTATCGCACGGTGGAGGAATGTTACATGGTGATTCCATCTCTATGAAAATTCATGTCAAGGCTGGTGCTGCTCTGTGTGTCACGTCTTTCTCGACGAGTAAAGCGTTCAAACCGAAGCTGACTTATAAGTCTCGTCCTGCTGTAAATGGGAGTGAGCAGCAGCAGCAGGATGGAATGACGAGTACTCGAACGGAGTGTCGTGTGGGGTGTGATGCCTTATTGGCGCTTTGTCCGCAACCTACGCAATGTTTTAAGGATAGTCGGTTGTCTCAAGAGAATCGTGTTCGTTTAGAGGCGGATGGTAGTTCGAGTTTGTTTCTTGTGGATTGGTATACGGGTGGTAGGGTCAATTTGGATTGTGGGCTGTGGCAGATGGATCTTTTGCGTACCAGTACGAACATATATATATCTGAAAATGGTGAGGATGTGAATGTCTTTCGTGATGTTGCCAATTTAAGTGGAGGATCAGAGCTCAACAGGCATATGCGTGGTTTTAATGTTGTCGCCATGGTGCTTCTCGTGGGAAGTCGAGTGAAAAGGTTTGCTGATGACTTGTTGGAAGAATACTGCTCACGAAGCGAGTATGATAATGGTCAAAGAAAAGGTTCGTTTACAGGGGAAGGTATGAACACCGAAGGTCTTCTTGTTTCCTGTGGAAAAATCAATTTGTCAGGTGCCGGCGCAGGAACAATGTTAAGGCTTTGTGCTCGAACTGTTGAGCAAGCAGGTAAGTTACACTTTTGTAGTATTGATCACAACCTAGTTTTTGCTCACTTAGAGAGGCTTTCAAAAAGCTTCGTTTATGTCACGCAAGATTGGTGACCTGGGCGGCGAACTTGAATGCGATCCATTCTTGGAAATCTTGCAACGTACTGGGAACATTCACCCAAACGCTGCTTTGAAAGCGATAGATATCATCAAGCCTAGTGTCGAAAGTATTATTAACACACGAGAAAATGGTGAAGTTGATGATTTGGGCTTATTTCGTTCATTCGATTTTCAGAAGAACGAAACAAGCATCCAGATGAATGGTGAAGCATCAACTGGTAATTCATTCAAAATAAAAAGTAATGAAACTTCTCCTATGCTGCTTTTCCAATTGATTGATTCAAGCGTTCCTACAGGTGCATTTGCTCATAGCAACACAATAGAGGTCGCGCACCAATTGAAACTCGTCAAAAAGTGTAATTTGAAGCATTACATATGGGATGTTCTTGTGAACACACTTAGTTCTACCATACCATTTTTAATTCAGAGTTTGGAATTATTCCAAAATGTTTCTTCGAAAGAATTTGATACGAGTGCAGTTATTAGAAAGTGGCTCAAATTGGACTCAATGTTAAGTGCCACGATGACTGCTCAAGTTACAAGAAGGGCTTCGATTGTTCAAGGAACTGGAATGCTCCGCTCGTTTATATCATCGTTCCCAAATATTGCACCGAACTTGAAACTTTTAAAACGATGCATTATTCAAAATACTATAAAGTGCAAATCTGAAAATGGTCATACAGTTACAGTATTTGGAGCTGTGTGTGGCCTACTCGGTGTTTCTGACATCATCGTTGTCTTGGATATGTTAATTTACATGACGATTAGAGATATGGTATCTGCAGCCGTGCGTTTAAATTTAATTGGTCCCCTCGAGGGATGTAGCTATACAAACTCGATAAGCAATAAGGGTAAAGAGCTTGCATTAATAATTATCAATGAGAATGGTACAAATTTTGGAAATTTGGATAGTGCGCACCAGGTTGCTCCAATCGTTGAAGTTGTAAGTTCAGATTTTTATGTTCTACATGTACTTAGCATAATCGTTATCGATGATTAATTTTATTCTTCAATTTTGTTTTGCAGGTAGCAAATGCTCATGATCGACTCTACACTCGCCTCTTCAATTCTTAAATTTACATTACACCGAAAGGTTTGTGGTTTTTTTAGAATGCGAAGAGACTAATATCGTTATCTTGAACTATGGTGCACCCATCCCTTTAATACTTTGTGCAACTTGGTCAAGGTGTCTTCAATTTGAAAGCACGCGACTGTCAACTTTAATTGTCAGCATCTACTATTGTAACAGATATGCCACATCCTTTTTGCGATACATCCAAGATCTTCTAATTTCAAGACTGAAATTGGTCCCGAGTACAATAAACTTATATTACATCGTATGTAGGATATATGCCTTTGTGGAATACATCTTTGATAACAAAGAGCGTATCATGAAAGTTTCAAATGTAGAACGATCGTTTGAATTGCAACAGAAAGAAGTACAGAAGAAAATACATAATGTGGATATAAGTTCTACTTTATTCATGCTGCTCATCTAATGCACTGCGCTAGGAATTAATGGTACAGTTGCTTATTTCTTCAATTATAATAATACAATCTTTTTCCATCAATGTCCTTTTTTATTGGCACCCATGTACTGTTTCCCCATAGGTCTGTTATCGTGAGTCCTTAAGTTTAAATTTTTTTCATGTCGCGTCTTTTCATGATGAAGTCTATTGGCAATTTTGCGTTCGCTCGTTTTCTTCGCCCGTTGTTCACCTTTCTCTTTTTCGTGCTGGATATCTGCAGTGGCAACCGCTTTCTAAAGTTTTTAGTGAAACAAAGTAAACGTAAGAAAAATAAATCGAGAATCAAATAAAGAAGTAATTGCCTCTTACCTGTTCAATCTGTTCGATCTTAGAAGCACTTTCTCTTAAACCAGCAAAGTAAAGCGTGGACAAAATTATCATCAATAGCCCATCCGCAGCCACGAACGGAAGGGTTGCTTCTTCCTATCATTTCAAATAAATAATTTGATTAGAACAATTAGGAGAGCTTTCTTTGATAAACTTCAAATTCTAATAAGACGGCACAATTTCACAGTGCCTGTTACTACTCCATTTGCTTTACTCACTAGAGGGGACACATACATTCGAAAGAGGTTATTTCAGCCATCCCACACGAGTTTGGAGAAGAGTTAGACCCGATCCTAATTTTGAGATTGAGAACCCAAACCATTTCGTTGTTTTACGTTCCCTACTAACGCTAACTAAGTATTCAGAAAGAAGTACAACTCACCTTCTGCCAGAAAACGAAGTTAAGGAGTGATAGAATCATCTTTATTGTATTAGTAGTATTAGTAGTAGTAGTTTTCGACGATCTGATTTGATCTGATCTTTCCAAACTCTCTCTGATTTGATTCTTTTTCTTTTTGTGAGATTTTGTGAGAGATTTTCGTACAGTTGTTTAAGTTGTAACTTGGATTTGAGATACACGGATAGAGAAGATACCAATGTGCCTATGCACATGGAAATAAATGTACGTACTCTTCGTAGAGATTTACGCACCCGTTCGCATTCCCGGTAAATAATGAGAACACAAGGTGTCAGAGGTCAGAGGGCAATCTTTGCGTAGATTCTCGTACAGCAATCGTATAATCGCAAAACAGTAATCGTAATCACGTATTCATACGTGAAATGTAGAGAGTCTAAGGAAAGAGCAAAAATAGTCTCCTTTACCGGTAGATCTAACGTTAGTTTTGTTGTCGTTGAACATCACATCGACGTGCCAGCCTCCTTCTGCAATTGGCGTTGCAAAAATTAATTATTTTCAAAAGAAAGACAATCTACTCGCGTATATACCAGATACCAGTATACATGTATTTATGATATGGTGGACGAGCCAGTGGTAGTGGATTATGAAAGAGTTGTCTCTCACGATTCTGATCTTTCCAAAGAAGTAAGTGACTAGGAGTAGAAGTACATGTTGTATAATCCAAAACGAAACGTTGACTCCATCATTGTGTTGGATTATTGATACATGTTCTTTTACTTTTTATGTACATGTCATCAACTGTGTTTGCAAGGATAAAATTCTTGTGAGCTACCGGTAGTTACAGCTGCAGTCGGTTTCATATCATTTGACACATATGAGGGAGGTTGACACCCAATCCTGTAGACATTGGTTGGTCCTCATAGGATTTTTTTTTGCCGATATGTGCGTACAAAATATTATGCAGTCAACATCTCGACTCTGGTTCCAACTGTTCATGTGTAATTCCATTTTTCTGACACACATCTTTGCGTTTTCAAGATATCTGAAGCCTTCGGTGAAAACGGTTTTGGATTAATACTCATTCGAAACGTTCCCGATTTCGTAGAAAAAAAGAAAAGACTGTTTGAGAAGACGTGGGCGCTAACAAGACTGGGAGCTGATATTTTGGATAATGAGTTGACAGATCATAAATCTTTGTACAATTCCGGATGGTCTCATGGAAAGGAAAAACTCAAAGGGGACAAGCCCGACTTAGCTAAGGGTTCGTTTTATTTCAACCCTATTACAGATATTCCTGGCACGGATGATGATCGTGAAAAGTATCCACTATCATATCCTCTAAATGTTTGGCCAAAAGAGAAAGACTTACCCGGCTTCAAGGCCTGTGCGGTTTCCTTGGGATGTTTACTTCACAATGTTGCTTTAGATCTGGCGAGACATATAGATATATATGTAGCTGGTAGGGTCAAAGGATATAGCAGAAATATGCTTTATGATGCAATAAAAGATACTTGTAAAGCAAAAGGAAGACTACTCTATTATTTTCCCCTCGAAGAGGCGGAACGAGAAAATATCGAAGAAGACTCGTGGATTGGTTGGCATAACGATAGTGGTTTTCTCACAGCTCTAGGTATATTTTTACATTTTTCAATGAGAATCAATATATTTCTCATTTAATTACGTTCGCAGCTGGTGAACTTTATGTGGATGACAGAACTGGGGTAATTATCGACACATGTCCAGATTCCGAAGCTGGACTGTACATAACAAGACGTGATGAAAGTGTCCTTCAAGCCACAATACCAAATGATTGCATGGCAGTTCAAATTGGGGAGTGCGTTCAAATTGTCACTGGTGGAACCTTGGTTGCAACGCCGCATTGCGTTCGTGGAGCAAGGGCATCAAATATTTCTCGTGTCGCAAATCCATATTTTATTGATACGCCGCCATCGTTTCCTCTGTCAATGCCTGCTGGCTCTTCAAGAGAAAAGGTGCTCTCATCAAGCACGAATTCTAAAGTACCGTCGCTGTCCAAGCGATGGGAAGATGGAACGACGTTTGGAGAATTTTTGGATAAGACCTTCAAACTATATTATGCAGAATAAATATTCCAAATATTTTTTTCACTTGAATTATTTAACTTATCATATTCCAGTTGTTACGCATAACACTAATTGGCGCAGCTTTTCGTTCGAACTAAACTCTTTGTCAACGAGATTCGACACATTAACTACGAATCATTAGTTCACTAATTGGCGCCGTACTGCGCTCAGATTTAACTCGTTGTCAACGAGTTTCTATTCTCGTTTCTATTATTCGACTAAATTCTTGTGATTTGTAACTCTGTCCTCATCTCCAAATCTTGCTTGTCATTCAAAGTCCCTTATCAATCGTTTCTCTTCAGAAGTCCAAGACTTCCACCTCCTCTAAACGAAATCGGCTCAACATATCTCTTGCAGGGATTGCGGAATCTTTAAGATACGTCTAAATCACTTTCTCGCGTTGGTTTTTAGAGCTCCCTACATTATATTCCAATGTTAGACTCTACTACTATATAGCAGTCCAATCAAACATCGATGCTGTACCATCATTGGCGCCTTTAACAAACATGGAGACTCTATTCCAATTTCCAATCAGAGTACGATACCATATTTCAAGCAAATATACTTCAATTATCATATTTTTACAACATTTTCAACCTTATAAATTGCAATACGAGTCATTAAAGTTTATCCTTCAATGTAATGTAAATGCATAAAAAGTAACCATAGAGGAAATGTAAAATGTTAAAATAGGATTTGGAAAACAAGGTCCAAATCCAAACCCAAAGATCCGAACTCCGAACCGCAAGCATTGAGCTAGAATGTATCTAGAGAATGTACGAGGTATCGAGTCCGAGTCACACACACACACACACACCCGACACCCTACAACATCCTTTACACATCACACAAATAATGGCTGCTTCATAAAGATATTCCTTAAAAACTATAAGAAAAAAGATAATGATCCGTACAATCATCTCAAACAATTTTCGTAGAGCAACAAAAAGAAGCAGCGTGATAGCAAATTCACAAATATGTAAATTCAGCGAAGATTCTGCCGCCGCCGCCAAGACCAGTAAATTTACAAAGGAGATCGAGGTGAATTTTCCGGATGTTGCTGGGAAGGGTTTAATTCATTGGGAGAAGTCAGAGGGTGACATAATTAACAGAGGGGATCTTATTTGCAACGTAGAGCTTCAAGATTTTACATTTGGTATGGACAGTGATGATGATACAGTAACGATGATGGGAAAAATGTACGTGGATGAGGGCGAGGAAGTACAGCCCGGAACTCCTATCTGCGTAATACTGCACCCTGAAGACGAAGAAGAAATTTTGTCAGAAGATGTTTCTAAGTAATCATTTAGCAGTCATCATTTTAATCATAATTATAGGTGACGTGTGCATGGACTTTCTCTTTGTGGTTACAGGCGACAATCTTTCGCAACTAAATATCTAGTTACCGAAGTAGTTATTCAGGTAAATGGCAGAAAATAACTTCTCGAACAGCAGTAACTACGCGAAAACCTTACTTACATGCCAATCATTAACCTTTCCAGATGGATTCTTGATGGGCAGCCATGGAAAATGGTTTCAAAGTAAACTTCAAAGCAAACCAGAGTTTGAAAATGTGGAGATGACACTTCACTATCATATTTTGTGCCCACGAAAAATGAAGATTTCTTCTTCATCGCTTCCTTACGAGTTGTATTTTTTAACCAATCGTCAAAAATAGACCTGATAGAGGTTAGGAGAAAGAAGTCAATACATGATTACTCTAGTCGGAACATACCAAAGCTCAAATTTCTAACCACTGCAACGAAAAATAGTAGTCGATAGTAATGTGTTACGTAGGCTTAATCGGAAAGTATTTACGTAGGCTATGAAAAAATTTGATTTCAACTCATGTTAATTTAAGAAACAAATCCGAAACTAACGCCTTATTGCTCTCTTTCCTTTCCTAGACTTCATTTCTTCGATTTGCTCTAGGGTAGGAAGCTGAGTTAATTGATCAAACGCAAGACCGCCAACACCGAGAGTCTGTGCAAAAATATCGAAATCATCAATATTTATGTCGTATGAAACACGCGATCAAATGATGCTTACCTTTATCGCCCACAGCGCTACTGGTTGTCCCCTTTCGTTTGCTTTAAAAACTGAGAAACCTGCAAGTACCGCGTTTACCAAAATGATTGTACCGAGACCTATGACGAAGGATAAAATTGTAGATTAAGTGGGATAGATCACAAATGAATTCAAACACTTACCTCCTTGCAAAGCATCGCGGATAGGAGTTGGAAAATTTGTTAGAGGGAAACCGGGATAACTGACAAAGGCACATAACGAAATTCCAAGAAAACCAATAAAGTGTCCTATTTGCAGAGGACCCGGTGGGATCCCAAGAAAAGATTTTGCACCTTCTCCCAATAAGGCGCTTATAGTTCCATATTCTTCTTTTTCGAAAAACTGCGAGTCACCATCTGCATTAGGCTCAACTTCAAGCAACTGCAAAAAGAAGTTTAGAAGATGTTAAGATAGAATCGAAGTAAAGTGAAGTGAAACATTGGGCGTACCTTCTTGACTCCTTCTATATCACTTCTTTTAACTTTCGGAAGGAAACTTTCATCTTCCTCATCATATCCATCGTCATCAGCATTTTTCGATTTTCTAGCATCTCGAATATCAGGTAATTCAATAGCACCAAGTTTGGAAGAACCCCCCAACTCCGAAAACTTCGGTAAGGGTTCACTGGATTTACTTGGAGCCATCGCTTCGGCAAACGTCGGAGGAATATCATCTTCATCTTCCGCATCCGTAATACCAAGCGCTGCAGCATCCGCTGCATTAAACTGAAACGATGGCCCACCATCGCTCACCGCCGCATCACTTTCTTCCTGCTCTACCTCATTAACAGGCACGACGGCAGCAGACTCATCCAACGGAGATGAAGTAGTCGCTGCTGGTTGCTTCCTTCGTCGACGTTTCTTTTTCTTACCAGTTGCCATATCCAGCACGAGTCCATCTTCCATCCTCATGTTTTCGTTGTTACTCATACCAAAGCAGGAGGAGCAGGAGCGTGTTGGAGCAAATGCAAGCGTCTGTCGCCAATTCGAAAAGAGACCAGCGATGACAATGTTGGATACTCTCATTTTTTCTCTTCTTTTTTTTTACAAGACTTTTTCTATTTTGAATGGGATGCAGTAGGACTGCTTGTCCTCGTATGAATGTTACTCGTTTTGGTCACTCTCTCTCTCTGTCTCTCTAGGTAGAGGTCGTCACTACACTTTGACTTGCATATGTTTGTTTTTAACTGATGACAGGTTTTTGCTTTTGAAGTTGAGAGGATTTCTCCAGTTGTTGCCGATCACCTAAAACGCGTCAGGATGGTGCTACCTTATTTAGCCTGGAGACGTTTTCCTAAGTTACGATCATAAAAACCAATTGCTTTTCGAGGTAATTTGTTTCAACTCTGTGTATTATTTTGTTAACATCTACACTACTTGTAACAGTTATCGATTAGTTCAAACTCGTCCTCTTCATCAGATACTGGTTCGGATGAGGAGTAGTAGCAGTTGTTATATGGTCGAAACATATAATACGCGTTATCACTATCCCTGTTATTGAACCATGAACTCCCATATTTTGAGCAATTTTGTTATTAACATCTACTCTTATATTATGTGGATAGGTATAGGAGTCTTAAAGTGATATGTCTTCGTCTTTACTTGCATACATGTATGACGTATGACATTGCAACGAGCGAAATACAGGTAGCAATTTGATCTTTTTCTTTTTCACATAATTTAATCGGCAAAGAGCATATTATGAGGTACATTGTTGCTCCACTTGGATGGGAGACGTGTGAATATGAAATTTTCTTTGGATTGTGAAACAAAGTCAGATCCCATGACAAGTCGGAGTTCGTCACAACTCAATCTGTTTTTCATTTTATCAAAGAACTTCTTGTTCATAAGGCCTTTGCTGCAACTGTGTTCAAAGACAAGTTGATATATTTGAATCGTCCTTTCTCTATTATGAGGGCAAACAATATAGCACGTATCAACAAACAGGTCGAAGAAATGTAAATAATTCGGTGAAATGTCCTTCAACGCCTCGGTGTATGTTCTTATGGCCAGTTGCAGGGCATCATCTTGACTACGATCACAAGGCATCGCATTTGCACGTGCAACTCTTCGACAGAGTAAAAGTACGTTTTCAAATGTTAGTATGGTTGGGTACATACGCGGATTTCCAATCTTTGCCAACGCTTTCATTTCCTCTATCACTTCTTGTGCCATCTTTACATCAAAGTCGTGTTTGAAGAGTTGCAGAAAAACCTTTTCTGATGGCAAGTATGTTGAAGATCCAGTTGAATATGCAGTACATTGATTCCGAATAGTTTCGATCACTCGATGGTTCGACCCGTTCAACAAGACTGATTTGAGGTAGACTCGACAGCAATCATCTAACTTTGTATTTTCCTTTTCAGAAAACTTTTCGACAGCCTCATCGTAAAGCTTCTTAATTTCATGTTCAGCACGAGGTCCTCCATTATCTAACCAACACAACATAACTGAATAGAGAATGCCCACCTCTAGATAACCAGCTTTTTCAATGCGACGAATAAACTCGTTCGCAATTTTGGGTGACTCAGGATCCCCACTCCACCGTATAGCTGAGAGGACAGCCTTGTAGGTGTTTGTATTACAAATTTTCAATATTTCCATTCGATTTAGTAATGATAATGATCTTTCCATTCCAATTTCACTCTTCGTATGTGCCCATGAAGCAAGAACGGCATTGTAGGCTTGAGGTGTAGTTTGCCCATCTGGCATATCCTTTTCGTAATTTTGTAGAAATGCCTCGGCCTTGCAATGAGGAAAAGAGTTCATAGCGTCGTTAACACGATTTTACACAAAATATTAAAGTATAATGAAGTTTATAATTTACCTTTTGCGCGCCAGTTACCCCTCCACTTCTACCCCACTGTTTCCAAAAAAGGTGCATTGAGTGTTATATTGTAAAACATAGAGACGAGAAAGTCTATATTTATTGCAGGATATTTGTGTCTCATTAATTGATGAACTTACAGCATTGATAACTGAAACATATGTGTGATCTAGAGGATCGATCGATGAATGTACTTTTCTCATCGAATCAAAAATATATTCAGCACGTTGGGCAGCTAAGCAGTTATTATCTCTTTTCCCCGCAACAATACAAGAGTAATCCTCCCATGCCTTTATCACATTATTATATGCTCCAATCGACGGCTTAAAACTATTAGAGCCGTGTTTTTCGTAAAGCAATTCAGAATCTCTAAGAAGAGATTCACAAAAGTTCGCCGAAAATAGAGCCAAATCTGCTGAATTTGTTGGAACTCCATGCTTCTCAAGAATAATCTTATCAGCACTTATTTCTTGTCTAGATAGAATACTCCCAACCTTACACCAAATTCTAGTGACCAAAAGAAGTAAATAATCATTAGGGGCATCCAAAGGATTTCCAGAAATCTCATACTTTCTCCGATATCTGTTAAACATTTCTCGCGACTTAAGCGCAACGTGTAGGTAATCGACACCAGTTTTTTCGTTCCAATGAAAGTAACATTCGATCATCGATTTCAGCAAAAACTTCGATTCATCAAAACTTCCTTTCACAAAATATTCATCGTAAAGCTTTTCTGCAATACTAATCCGGTCGTTATGCATTGAAATTGCAAATGCACGAATGATTGATGAAATCAAAATTTCTGACAAAGCGTATTTGTCATCGTTCCTTTTAGTCCATGAACGAGATTCTTTAATGAGCTCCTCATATAATTTCATTACCGAAATCGAAATTTCTAGATTGTCACAGCGTTTTCGTAAAGCACTAGTTCTTAATGCATTGAAAACAGTAGTAAACGTGTACGCATTTGGACGCGCATGTGCTTTTCCATTCAGCATTCGTTCAATTATTTCCATTGTTTTTCTTCTTCTATAGTTACCCGTGTTTACACGAGCCCAGGCATCAATCAACAACGTGTACATCATTACATCTGGTTTGTATGGGATGTAACCAAACTCTTTATAAAAATCCTTTGGAGATGATTCATAATATTGAAATTCTTCTTCAAGAAAAGTAGAAAACTTTTCAACCAACTCCGCAGATCTCTTGTCAGACTTTTTCGCAAGAGCATTACAAAGAAGGACAACGTATACGTTATCAGCTTCGGTAACATACTTCCGTTTTTCAACAATATCGTCTGTAAATTGTTGAAGATCTCTGAAGCTAATGTCCAATACTCCTTTGTTGTTGACTTTAAAGTTAGTATATAGTTGCGAAATAGAAACGAACTGCTCATTGGAATTCCTAGTTTTTTGCATATCTGCTGATGAAAATTTCAATATTTCAGAAGGAGAATCAAGCGAGGTACAATCATCTTCGAAAGAACTCGGAACATTAAATGACAAATCTTCGAAAGATATATGTATTGGATCAGGGAGCGATCTTTTTCCATTGTCATAGGACATCGACGTTGGCTTTTCTTCTGTAGTGGTCATGGCGAGTTCATCAATTAAATCGTCGTGATTATTGTCATCATTCTCATCATCTTGACGTCGCGACCCTGATAAGCTCGAAAGTGACATCGACGCCGACAGCAAATAATTTTCTCTTTTTATCGATGAACTACCGTTGTCCTTGCTCCCAAGACCACCATCCCAGCTCTCACTTTTGAATAAATTCGTACCAGTGCAATATTTTGATCCGAAGGATAAGCTTTTGTTACCTGTTTGGAAAGTTTGTCTGCGACTTAAACTACGTACTTGTAACGATCGCCGAACGAGCATTTTTCATATTTTTTGACACGTTGGAAATTGAGTTGCTTGTGAAGTGAGTTTAGATGAAGTTGGTGCAGCTGTTGGTGCTCTAGAGCAAAAAATGTGACGGGAAACGAGATTTTGAGATTTACTACCAGTAGGCCTCTAGAAATGGGAGCTCCAAAACCACAAGGCTAGTTAACGTTATTTGTAATAGATTAGCAAACATATAGATTAACAAACATAGATTAACATCGTCTCTGCGGCTGTTTTTCAACTTTAATTTTGTTAACCTCTCTAGATCTACTAGGGGTAGTCAAAATAATTTTTTCGAGAAAATCTGCGCTCGGAGACGCAAATATTGCACAGCCAATCAGATCACGTAATTTCCAATATAACATGTGCCAGCAAAAAATTTATTTTGACTACCCCCACACCCCACACGGTTCTTAAAAAATTCCCAAAGATTTCTGCACATCAAAACGGCGGTTATTTTTGAAACGAGGTTCGTGGTGCGCAATGCGAATGGAAGAAACATTTCATATCGAGTCAATCCAACGATAATATTGCATTTCAAACGATTGACGTTGTTCCATCAACGACGACTGGCGTACAAACGAATCCATATTATATCCAACCCAATTACCAACTGACTTTGCATTTGTTACTATTTCGAAATTAGTTAAAGGTGTTGAGCGTTGTACGTCTGAAGTTCGGTACGAATCATCGACTCCAAATTTATTATCTTGGAATCATTTGATTCCTCTATTTTCAAGATTTTTCTATGCGGCTGACTCGCCAACAATAAAGAAAGTGACAGGGAAATAATTCTTTAGTGGAGATTTAGTGGCAAAATACAACCATATATTAGCTATAAGAATCAAACGAATGCATATGAATAGCACAAGCTTTCGTTTACCGAAGATAAACGATAACCTCCCTAGCGAACTTTTCTTGAACTTTCAACATTTCGAACACAGTTTCTTTGAAAGAAATGTTCCTATTGATTTTCTTGTCTTCTGTAAGATTGCTTCCAACATTAACCGCTTCCATTGAAGATATTCTCATTATAGCTTCGTGCTTCTCGACGCTCCCTCGATTTAAGCTTTTGGTCCTCCTCATTATTGATACTTCTGTAAGATTGCTTCCAACAATAACCGCTTCCATTGAAGATATTCTCATTATAGCTTCTTATATGTAGACAGCGAAATAAAATGTCGATTCAAAAGTGGTGTTTTTGTGATGTTAGCAACAAAAATTGGTGTTTTTGTGATTTTTCTCTAAAAACAACTATATGATCCAGATAAATGCTCACCGTTTAGGCTACGCACAAAACAATCTGATAATAGAAATTTTAGGATATGTAATACTTTATTTATTTTAACCTACCACACAATCGGGTTCTTGTAAAATATGAGCTTTCTCTTCTCTGATCTATTTGACTCTTTTTCTCCCTCTGATTAGATGCGAGTCAGTAACGCTTCTTTGTATGATTTAGCCCATTTAGGAATATTGGATTCTGCAGTCGTATATCTCTTTCCAACACGCTCCTTTGCTGCGAGTCGAATGTTCGTTAGTACGTCGCTTATGTGTTTGTATCCCATTATGAGGTTTCGAAAAAATAAAAACTTTTTACCCTGTAGTGGTTTCGTAAAGTAGTCGGCAATCATAAGTTCTGTCGGGCAGTGCTCAACTATCAACTCCTTTTTTTGACCCTGTCGTTAACGAAGAAATGTCTAATGTCAATGTGACGGGACCGACCAGTACACGAATCTCTCCCATTAATCACAATCTTTATCGCACTCTCATTGTCTTGAAACAAGATACTCTTTGACAATTTATACCCTTGTGCTTCCATATACAGCGCCATCCAAATTGAAAATGGTACATATTCACTAGTTCCTACCAGTTCCGCTTCCGTACTACTCTTAGTATTCAATTTCTGTTTGTTTGAGCGACAGTGAATCATTCCATATTCAAATGACATTGCACCTCCTGTCTGACTTCGCATATTATTGTGAACAGCAAACGCTGCGTCCACCCATGTGTATAGCTCTTGTACCGACTTTGCTCTAATGATTCTTACATCGTCTTTTGTTTGTTTCAGCCAGGAGAGTACTCTTTTTAATTTTTTTAAAATCATCCACATCGCTTTTTGACACTCTTGTTGTCAAAAAGGCAACCGCAGTGTCGATGTCTGGACGAGATGTCTTGGTGATATACAGAAGTTTTGCCACTACTGAATGAAAAAGATCTGCCTTCTCTTTGTCTAACTTTTCTGCATTCTCGTTCACATTCCACAAATGATATGCATATGGCGAGTTAAACTTGTGCGTTTCAAACGGACCAAAACGTGCTAAGACTTCCTCTATTTCTTTTTTGTTGCTCCACTTCTACAAGGCCGTCCTTTCTCAATTTAATGTTTATGCCCAGAAAATCATGCTTTGCACCTCGTGATATTATCAGTTCTCCAAAATGACCTGTTATCTGACTCAATACCTCAGTCACTACCTCAGGATCTTTGTGTGATTTTATTATCATCCACGTAGAATATAATCGTACACTGTGTACCATTTATAAGTTTGTTTGCTGTACAGCGATCATAAGGGTTGAGAATAAACCCCATCTCCTTCAAGGTGTTACTGTAAAGATTGTACCACAACATCGCGGCTTCGATACAACCATAGATGGCCCTTAATACTTTAACATAGAGAACTTTCTTACCATTGATTATTCTCACATGCTACCTATATTTTGAATTTATGTCGCAGAGGATATCAACAAATCGTCCTCTAATTACCATCAACATATTTTTGTCTTCCGGCATTGGGGTTTGTAGGTATGTTCCTGGCACATCAAAAACTGCAACGTCTCTTCGTTCCATTGCGTCTATTACCAGAGTTGTCATTAGTGCCTCGGTTGAACATGTTGGTGAATAGATAGATTCGCCATCTTGTAGGTATTGTTTTT
>Ga0209092_10002956_pt1 | contig 15149 bp, 17 predicted proteins | sample FraStrMetagenome_FD_187446 | JGI IMG/M metagenome (GOLD analysis project Ga0209092, IMG submission 187446) | Marine eukaryotic phytoplankton communities from Arctic Ocean - Fram Strait ARC3M Metagenome (SPAdes) (version 2) | ecosystem: Environmental > Aquatic > Marine > Oceanic | place: Fram...
AGTGGGACCTCAAAAATGACCGCAACGTCCCCATCGCTGGTGGCGTGCACATCGTTCACGTCAATGCCCCAGGTGTGGGCGAGAAAATCGTCAAGTGGTTCGCCGTTATGCGGCCCGTTGACCTCGACAATTTTTAACGAATTAGCCCCCTGAAATCTCGGTTTCAGGGGGCATTTCAACGAATTTTGTATCTTATACTCATGAGAGACCTTCGGGCCTCTCTTTTTTTGGTCCCTGCTCCTCGGTCCTGTGGCTTTCGCCCAAACTCGATCCGTGCAAGGCCATTCAAACACAACCTCTCAATCCACCAGTTATGGCGGACGTTTCATACTACACCCCAGAAGGGTACCAAACGCTGAAGGAAGAGCTGAATCACATGAAAACTGTGCTTCGCCCTTCCATTTCACAGCAAATCGCCGAGGCCCGCGACAAGGGGGACCTGAGCGAAAATGCCGAATACGATGCCGCCAAGGAGGCCCAAGGCATGCTCGAGGCCAAGATTTCCAAAACTGAGGCCATTTTCGCCAGTGCACGGATCATTGACGAGACCCAAATCGACACATCCAAGGCGTTTATCCTGAGCCGGGTGACCATCAAACACATGGGCAACGGGAAGGAGATGGTCTACACCCTTGTGGCCGAGAATGAAGCCAATTTGGCTCAACGGAAGATTTCTGTTGAGTCGCCCATTGGAAAAGGCCTTCTCGGAAAAGCCCTTGGCGACATTGCCGACATCGAGACCCCACGTGGCGTCATCCAGTTCGAAGTGGTCAAGATTGAACGCGCCTGAGCTCTCGTTCATGCCCACCCTTTTTTCACGCATCGTTGCCGGCGAAATTCCGTGCCACAAAATCGCGGAGGACGATCGCTTTCTGGCCTTCTTGGACATCATGCCCTTGGCCCAAGGCCATACACTGGTGATTCCCAAGCTCGAAGTCGACCGCTTCTTTGACTTGCCCGACGACTTGCTGTCCGGCATCAATGTGTTTGCCCGCGATGTGGCTTTGAAACTCGAGCGCACCATTCCTTGTGAACGCGTTGGGGTCGCTGTCATCGGCCTAGAAGTGCCGCACGCACACGTTCACCTGATTCCTTTGAACGGGGTGGCCGACATCAATTTTGAGCGGCCTAAAATGAAGGTCTCCCAAGACGACCTCGCCGCCATTGCCGCGCAGATTCTGCGCAGCTAAATCAAGCGTGAAAAGGCGGCCTCTCTGCCAGGGCATCGCCAATCAACAAGCTGATCAACGCTGTGGGAGAGATGCCGACAACCTGCGCTTGTTGGGGGATGATGCTGACCTCGGAGAAACCAGGAACAGTGTTGACCTCCACCACGTGAGGCACCCCTTGGTGGAGGATAAAGTCCACGCGCGCCATGCCACTGCAATCGAGGTCTTGGTATACGGCCAAGGCCCGTTGCTGGATGTCCAAGGTCAGATCGGCATCAATGTTTGCCGGGGTTTGCTCCTGGCTTTTGCCCGCGTATTTGGCTTCATAATCAAAGAAGGCGTTGTCGGAGATGATCTCGGTAACGGGAAGGAAACGCGGAGGTCCGCCTGGTGACGATGGGATCACGCCACAGGTAAATTCTCGTCCATCGAGAAAGGATTCAATCATCGCAGACTTGCTCGCCTCAAAGGCCACTTCGAAAGCGGGACGAAACTGCTCTGCCTTGTCGACACGGGTGACCCCTATGCTCGAGCCACTCTCGCACGCCTTCACAAAACAAGGCAGTCCGTATTGCTTCGCCAGCGCATCGGCTTGGTCGTCGATCGATTCTAAAATGTCCACGTGAAAAATTCCCGCCTCCGCCACAGGATGACCGAGTCTGGCCAACAAAGCCGTGGTCCACGCCTTGTGATGCCCAATGGCGAGCGTGCGCGGCTGAGATGCCGTGTACGGCATGCCAATGAGTTCGAAGTAAGCGCTCAACCGACCATCTTCACCCGGCGTTCCGTGGACCATTTCAAAGACCACGTCGAACCCATGGCGCAAGCCAGCCTCGTCGGTCCAAGTAAAATCGCCTCGGTCTATGGGGTGGCGCTTCCCATCCTGAGCCTCGGCAAACCACCCGTCAAAGCCAATGTGGACCAGAGTTGGTGCAAACTGCGCGCGGTCCATGTGCTCGACCACCATGGCCGCACTCTTTCGACTAATGTCTGCTTCGCCTGAAAAGCCACCACAGGTGACCGCCACGTGCTTCACATTGGAACTCATGCAACGAAGTTAACGGCGCGAGTTAACGCTCTTCGATGAGCGCCGTCCAAATGCCCTGAACGCCTTGTTCATTGCGCGTCCAGATGGGGCGAACGTGCCCATCGTAGGCACTGATGTTGTTGTAGTCTCCGAAAAACCCACCCTCCGAGGGTACGAATGGAGATTCACTCACACGGCGATTGGCGAAATGCGCTCCGCCGTTGGTCGAAGTGGCCACGTACACATGCGTCGATGTGCGCTCACTCATCCGACGGTCGTAAAACACCACGTGAACGAAACCCGTCACAGGGTCTACGGCCATCCAAGTGAAAAACTGATGCTTGCCAGGGGGGTCATTGTTGACCCGCTCAGGGTCTGACCAAGTGGTGCCTTGGTCGTCGGACCAAATCACCCACACGTCGGTATCCATGGGCCCATTGCGCTGGTCGGTCCAATTCACATACACGCGACCTGCGTATGCCCCCTTGCGGGCCACTGCCGTGACCGGCATGCCGTTCGCACGGCCAATTCCCGGAATGGTTTGATCCCATCCTCCGATGATGTCGGCGATGTACTGCTCATATGGACGAAACGTAAGGCCACCATCCTTGCTCACATTCCAACGAAGGTGTTCTCCGTGGGCCCAGGCTACGCCCAAGGTCATTTCATCCATCCACACCGGCACAGCACCCTCTACGGTGCTGTCTCCATCCAAACAATTGCCTTGCATGGCGCTGACCTTGACAGGGTCGGTCCATTTCTTGCCCTCTCGGCCCGCAGTGCTGCACAAGATGCGTGTGCTGTCTCCTTCCAGTTCACTGCCATAATGGTCGAATTCGGTCCAGCACATGGCCAGTTTGTCTCCGCTGGGGCTCACAGCGAGCCACTCCTTGTCTTGATCCTTGGCTCCATTCTGGCCAACACCAGCGCCTTTACTCCACTTTTTGCCCTTCTTTTTGGGCTTGCTGTGCTGGACCACAATCCGGTCCAGAAGCGCCTCCGTCTCCCAACCTTCACCGTCCGGATTGCTCAAGTGCGCATAGTAGAAATCTCCCTGAGGCCCGGCCACCAGACACGGGTCTCCAAATACTCCAGCCGTGGCTTTCATGCGGTCACGAGACCATGTCTTTCCGGCATCCTCACTCACATAGACATAATCGAGAACCGCACCCGCCACCATGTGATCTGGGTTGGTTGGATTGATGGCAATGGAGGGTTCACATGGGGCATAGCCCAGCGGCTCCTGGCCGGCCACGTGGATCTGAACGTTGGTGGGCAACGTATGCTGAGCGAATGCCACAGAGACTGAAAAGGAGAGCAACAGCAATAAAGTCCGCATGGTCATGTCTTTTTTCGGGCGTAGATGTGGAGCGCGTGGTGAAGAATTTCGATGCCGAAGTGTTCTTCTAGGGTGGCTTTGATCTGCTGAATGCGCGGATCACAGAACTCCAGCACATCCCCATTGTCGAGGATGATGTGGTCGTGCTGACGAGAGGGGTAGCCCGGCTCGTATTGGCTTTGCTCTCCAAAACGGTGCTTGCGGACAAGACCAGCCTCGAGCAACAATTCAATCGTGTTGTACAGGGTTGCTCGGCTCACTTTTGCCCCGCGTTTCTTCATGCGGTCCAGCAGCGCATCGACGTCGAAGTGTCCCCCTGAAGAATATATTTCCTCGAGGACCGCAAACCGTTCCGGTGTTTTGCGGTGCCCCCCTTCGGAAAGGAAATCCTCTAAGCGCTCGCGCACCTCAAGAAGCAAGGCTGGTGTTGCCGAGTTAGCCATGGTGTTTCTTGTACCAAGCCGCGTATTCCGGCGCGAAATAGGTGAGGATAATGTCGGCTCCGGCACGGCGAATCGCCCCCAACACCTCGAGCATGCCCGCTTCGGCATCGAGGAATCCGGCCGAGGCGCCCGCCTTCACCAAAGCGTATTCACCGCTAACATTGTAAGCCGCCACAGGCAGGGATGTGTGCTCTTTGACTGCACGAATCACGTCCAAATAGGCCAAGGCCGGCTTCACCATCACAATGTCCGCACCTTCCATCTCGTCGAGCTCCAGTTCGCGCAACGCCTCGGTCACATTGGCTGGGTCCATTTGGTAGGTCTTCTTGTCGCCCGACTTGGGGGCGCTGTCTAGTGCGTCGCGAAACGGTCCGTAGAACGCACTGGCGTACTTGGCCGTGTAAGCGAGAATGCCCGTGTCCTGGTGGCCACTTTCATCCAGCGCCTCTCGGATAACGCCAATGCGGCCGTCCATCATGTCGCTTGGGCCAATCCAATCGAAGCCGGCCTGCGCCTGTGCCACCGCCATGCGCGCCAGAATGGGCAGCGTGGCTTCGTTGTCGATTCGTCCGTCCTCGGTCACCACCCCATCGTGGCCATCTGAGCTATACGGATCCATGGCCACATCGCTCATGAGGCTGCACTCAGGAAAACGCGCCTTCACACTGCGGGCAATCCGCAGGTAAAAGTTGTCTTCAGACCAACTGTAGCTGGCTGTTTTGTCTTTCAGGTGATCCTGCACCATCGGGAAAAGACAGAAGTTGCGAATCCCAAGGTTCCACGCGCGTTCAATCTCGTCGAGCAACTTGTCTTCGCTCAGCCGAGACATGCCCGGTAGCGTCCCAATCGGGTCTTCGATGCCGGCTCCATCCACGCAAAAAAGCGGGTAGATCAGCTGCTCGGGGTGCAATCGAGTCTCTCTCGTCAATCCGCGAATCGCCGCATTTCGGCGGTTTCGGCGTGGGCGAGAAGGTTGAAAAGGCAATCCTAGGGTTTCCATTAATCCACCACACGTTCGAAGTCCAACTTCAGGCTATCCAACACCGTTTTCAACGCCGCTTGGATGTCAAGAATGTCTTCGTCGCTCAGGCCATCTGGAAGCGCCGCGCCATGGTCGTGGCTGTGGTCATGGCCCTGGTGATCTGCATGGTCATGGCCATCGTGATCGTGGCTATGGTCATGCTCGCTGTGGTCATGATCGTGGGTGCATGCCTGACCGGGGATTTCGACCACCGTCTCCGACCAATCGTGAAACCGCACGTCAATGCGGTCTAGCTTGCCTTCCAGTTTGGCCAACTCTGCAGCGAGCAAAGTGTCCCCCACCATCATCGCAGAATCGATTTGCCCTTCAAGCGGCCCCATGGCCACCATCAAAGACTCATGGAGCTCTTCCCCAATGCGCGTGAGCTGTTCATGCACGGCTTTCGCCTCCTTGATCGCCTCACTTTCCTGTGGCGTGCCGCATCCAATCGCAAGAAGGGCAACCGCTCCTGCGGCCAGTCCATTGATGTACTTCATGTCATAAAATTAACCCGCATCTCGCTGTGCACCACTTGCTTCACCCTTCTTGGCCCGCATCGGAACCGGATCATGGCCAGATGTCCCCCAAGGGTGACACTTCGAAATGCGCCGGAGGCCCATCCAAGTGCCCCGAACAGGGCCCCATTCACCGATGGATTCAATCATGTAAGCCGAACAAGTTGGCTGATGACGACAGTTGCTCCCAAGCCATGGCGAGAGCAAAACTTGATAAGCGCGAACAAAAAAAACAAGGACAGCCGAGAGCGCCTTTCCCATTATGCTGAAGGCGCCTCTACAGAGATTCGGTCGTAACGGCGCACCTCAAAAGCAGACTCATTCCGATCATCGGCAACGTGTTGGAAGAGCGATTGCGCTTTCCAGGCATCCGCATCAAACTCCGGAAACCATGTGTCTCCTTCGTATTCACGGTCAACGTGGGTCAGGTACATCGAGTCGACCACCCCCGATTCCAAAGCCAATCGGTAAATCTGAGCACCTCCAATGATGAAGGCCTCCTCCTCTCCTGCCTCGCGGGCGGCATCCAACGCGGCATTCAGTGCGCCAAACGTGACCGCTCCTTCGGCCACATAGCTCGCATCGCGAGACAGAACCATGTTTGGACGACCGGGCAACGGCCGAAACGGATGCGGAATGCTCTCCCAATTCCGACGGCCCATGATCACATGGCGGCCCTTGGTGGTGGTCTTGAAAAAAGCCATGTCGTCGCGCAACGTCCAGATCAGGTCGTTGTCCTTGCCGATGACGCCATTGGCAGCCACAGCTGCGATCAGAGATACACGCATGATTCAATGGGGACAAAGTCAGACGCTAACCGCAGCTTTAATGTGCGGGTGGGGGTCATAGTTGACCAGCTCAAAATCCTCCCCTCGGAAGGCGAACAGGTCTTTGACATTCGGATTGATCCGCATGGTCGGTAATGCGCGGGTCTCACGTGAAAGCTGTTCACGCGCTTGGTCCACGTGGTTCAGATAGAGATGGACATCCCCGAAGGTGTGCACGAAATCACCGGGTTCCAGGTCGCACACTTGCGCCACCATCATGGTCAGCAGCGCATAGGAACTGATGTTGAACGGCACGCCTAGAAAGGTGTCTGCTGAGCGCTGGTACAACTGGCAATTCAAACGGCCATCCTGAACGTGAAATTGAAACAAGCAATGACAAGGAGGCAGTGCCATCTCCTCAATAAAAGAGGGGTTCCAAGCACTCACCACATGTCGACGACTGTATGGGTTGGTCTTGAGTCGATCTACAAGCTGGGAAATCTGATCCGTACTGCCCCCTTTCGGGTTCGGCCAAGACCGCCATTGGTAGCCATAAACGGGACCGAGATCCCCGTTCTCATCGGCCCACTCGTCCCAAATGCGGACTCCGTTTTCCTTGAGGTAAGCGATGTTGGTGTCGCCCTGCAAAAACCACAGGAGCTCATGGATGATGCTGCGCAAGTGGAGTTTTTTGGTGGTGAGAACAGGAAAGCCTTCCGAAAGGTCGAAACGCATTTGATGTCCGAACAATCCCAATGTTCCGGTTCCAGTGCGGTCCGGGCGCTCCTGCCCCTCGTCGAGGAGCTTTTGCAACAGGTCTAGATACTGACGCATGAACCGAAGGTAGGCCCGAGAAAGGCCCGTTCAGCTCAATGTGCGTGGACTGTGGAAATGTGGTCGCGCAAGGCCAAGATTCGCTGCTCAGCCGCATCGGAGGATGTCGCCAAAACGGTCACATGGCCCATCTTTCTGCCCTCGCGAACTGCAGCCTTTCCATAGAGATGGGGGTGCAGTCCGGGCTCCGCCATCGCTGCAGCCAAGCCCGAATACAGCGGAACACCGTTGGCGCCGGAGCCACCAATCAAGTTGAGCATCGCCGCAGCAGAGTGCTGAGCGGTGTCGCCAAGCGGCAGACCCAAAATCGCACGAAGGTGCTGTTCGAATTGAGACGTTCCGCAGGCCTCAATGGTGTGGTGACCCGAATTGTGAGCACGCGGCGCCACCTCATTGACCAAAATCCGGCCTTCTTTGTCTAGGAAAAGTTCCACCGCAAGAAGCCCAACAAAATCCATGGCCTCAACCACAGACAATGCGATCCGCTTTGCTTCAGCTTCCAAAGCCTCAGGAATTCGAGCCGGCGCCACGAGATAGTCCACGAGATTGAGCGCGTTGAACACCGATTCAACCACGGGATACGTTTTGACTTCGCCTGTGATAGAGCGCGCCACAATCACACTCAATTCTTTTTGGATGTCCACCGCATCTTCAAGAAGCGAGGGAGCATCAAAAGCATACCGGGCTTCAGCTTCTGTCCGAATTACCTGCACCCCTCGACCATCATAACCTCCGGTGCGCAGCTTCTGCACCACCGGCAATCCCCGCGTCATCACCTCGGCGCGGCCATCTTCAGTCAAAGAGAAATCAGACGTCGGAATCCCATGCTCGGCATAGAACTGCTTCTGGGTCCCCTTGTCGCGTATGAGCGCCAAATGCGCAGGGTCCGGCAGCACTTTTACCCCCATGGCTTTGAGTGCGGTTAATCCTTCGGTACTCACGTTTTCGATTTCCACCGTCACCACGTCCAAACTTCGACCCCATGCGATGACCGCTTCAGCATCGTTTAAATCCCCTTGGGTAAACCGATGGGCAATGCGGGCACAAGGGCATTGGGGGTCCGGATCGAGCACTTCGATTCGGAAATCAAAATCCAAAGCCGCCTGAATGGTCATCCGACCAAGTTGGCCACCACCAAGAAAGCCAATCCTGAGATCTGCACCATTGTGAAGAGAAGCCGTGTCACCTTGCATGTGGCGAAGATACCGGTGTAGTTTCGGAGCATGAAGCGCGTTTTTATCCTCTGCCTCGGCGTCATGCTCATGTCGTCAGCCACCCGGGCCCAAAACGACTGGTGGTTTGACTCCGAAGAACGCGAACGCGAAATCACGGGAGTCGACAACCGGACACTGGAAGAGAAAAGCTTCAAGGAGCGATTGACCTTGGGCGGTGGGGCTGCACTTCAATTGGGCAGCGCGACCTTGATTGGAGCTAGCCCACAAGTGGGGTACCGGATCAACAACAACCTGATCGCGGGAATCGGCGCAACCTATTACTTCCAGCGGTTCAAGCAGACGTTTGGGAACTCAGACCAATACATTATTGGAGGCAGTGCATTTGCGCGAAGACGTCTCTTGCCCAAAATATTTGCCCACGTAGAATTGGAGTCCGTGAATCAGCCCGCCCCCTTCTTTATTGAACCAATCCAACGCGATTGGACCTCTCTATACTGGGTGGGAGCCGGTTATTACACCGGCCTCACTGACCGGCTCGGAGGTGGCTTCACCGTTCTTTATGACCTCAGTGAAAACCCGGCCAACCCCTACGACAACCCCACTTTTCGTGGCGGTGTAAGCCTTGGGTTTTAACGGATATGCTCACCCAGTGCGCTTGACAACTTAGATATTCGCACCTTGCCCTGCGATTCAACACCATGGACTTTCTTCAGACCCTTTTTCTCGGCAACAGTATAGAGCACTGGGCCTTCGCCCTCGCTTGGGCCATTGGCGGCATCATTGTCGCGCGCGTCCTTTATAAGGTCTTGGGCAGCCTCGCTCGAAAAATCACATCCAAGACCCGGTCCAACCTCGATGACCTCATCGTGGACAAACTGGAAGAGCCTCTTGTGCTGGCCCTCACCATCATGGCCTTGAGAACAGGCTATGGTGAGCTCACCTTTGGAGACCAAGTCGATCATTTTGTGGACGCCGCCATGATTGTGGCCTACACCTTAAACGTGACTTGGGGAGTCGCGCGGTTATTGGACGCCATCATCATGAACTTCTTTTTGCCGTTTACATTGAGCAAAGAGAGCGCCATGATGGACCAATTTGGACCCATCCTGCGCAAAGGACTTCGTTCAGCCGTATGGGCGTTGGGGGTCATTATGGCCTTAAAGAATGCTGGGCAAGACGTCGGAGCGCTGCTCGCCGGTGTGGGCATCGGTGGCCTGGCACTGGCCATGGCCGCCAAAGACTTTGTGTCCAACATTTTCGGCGGCATTACCGTCTTTGTAGACAAGCCCTTCCGCGTTGGAGATCGCATTCAAATTTCAGGTTACGATGGCAACATCGAAGAAATCGGCATTCGATCCACTCGCCTGCGCACGCTCTCCGGGCGCGTGGTCGTCATTCCGAATTTCAAATTCACAGACACCTTCTTGGAGAACGTCACCAATGAGCCCTCTCGGAAAGTGGGCTTGACTTTGGGCTTGACCTATGACACCACGCCAGAGCAGGTTCAAGAAGGCATTGACATCCTCAAGGCCATCATCGCAGAACGGAGCGAGACCCTTGACCCTGACCCCACCATCTGGTTCAGCAGTTTTGGCGACTTTTCACTGAACATCGACGTGATCTATTTCATCAACAAGAATGGCCACTGGGCCTACAGCCCTGGGGAAGTGAATTTGGAGATTTTAAAGCGCTTCAATGCTGCCGGACTCAACTTTGCATTCCCCACGCAAACCTTGCTGACCCCAGACGTCGCCAAGCGCTAATCAACCCTTTTTTGCGCGGCTGGGGTTTTCGCGGACGAAGGCCGCCCATCCACCGCCTTTTCCGCCGAGGGTCGGTGTGCCCATTTCGTAGAGGTGGCAGAGCGCAACAGCGAGGCCATCTGTGGCATCGAGGTCCTTGGGCATGTCTGCATCCGGGATTTTAAGGGTGCGCTGCACCATGCCTGCCACCTGTTCTTTGGAGGCGGCACCCGATCCAGTAATGGCCTGCTTGACCCGACGCGGTGCATACTCTGCAACCGGAATCTCCCTCACCAAAGCTGCGGCCAGGGCCACACCCTGCGCGCGGCCAAGCTTGAGCATCGACTGCACGTTTTTGCCAAAAAAAGGCGCCTCTACCGCAAAATGATCGGGCGCATGAGACTCAATGAGGCCCGCGCACCGATCGTGAATGCGTTTGAGTTTGACCGCCGGATCCTTGACTTTGGACATGTGCAACGCGCCCATTTCCAGCAATTCGACCCGCTGACGCGACCAAGCCCGAATCACTCCATAGCCCATGATGGTCGTTCCAGGGTCAATGCCCAAAATGATGGTCGGATAGCGCTGCGCAGACACAGGCTGAAATTGCACCGGAACCTCGACCCAATACACAAGAAGGTCCACCGGGTTATTCACCGATTCTGCGCACATCAAATTCGAGGGGAAAAACCACACGAAAAAGTGCTTTGAAACACCCGGTTTAAGCAGGGGGCGACAGAATGGTACTTTTATAACATGGGTAAAACCATCACAAAAATGCCCTCCCCCTTTTTCTCTTGGCCCGTCATCCCGCAGTCTCTGCGAATGGTTTTGGCCATTGGCATTCCAGTTTTGGTCACAGCATGGGTGCTTTGGCGCCAACTCTCTTCTCTGCCATCAGAAGCTTGGGTGGTCGATGTCCAACCGATTTTTTTGATCTCTGTTTTGGCCTTGGCCCCGTTGAATTGGGGCCTGGAAACATTCAAATGGGCAGCGCTCATGCCCAAGGAATCCCTGTCTCGGCGGTGCCGAGAGGTCCTCTATGGGACAGCATGGTCCTTGATTGGTCCTCTGCGACTTGGGGCGGCCATCGGCAGGGTCTCAGCCGTTCAAAAACAGCACAGGTCTCACGCCCTTCATGCATTCGCAGTCTCCTCCGTCTCGCAATGGTGGTGCACCATCACGGCCGCTGCCGTGGCTTTGTGCGCGGTTGGATTTTACACTCTGTCTCTGGTGGTCTTTGGCATCTGCGCTGTGTCAATCTCCCTTTATTTTCAGAGGGGCCTGAAGGTTTGGGACTGGGTGAAGACGTTCCAGGCCGCAGAAAATTGGCAACTGGCGCGTCGCATGGCCTTGGGGACAAGAAAACGTGCCTTGAATTTGAGCATTGCACGATACTTGGTGATGCTTACCCAGTTCATCCTTGCGCTTCAAGCCTTTGGCCATCTCGCACATGGCAGTGCCACCGAACGTCTCATGGATCAATCCTCTGGTTCAGCCTTAACATGGGGACTCACCTCCCTTGCACCTGTCCCCATGCTCGGGGATTTGGGACTGCGAGAAGCTGCCGCACTGCTTGCCTTGCCCGCCCCGAACCCGGAAGATGTGACGGCCATCCTTTGCGCAACACTCAGTTTATGGGTGATCAATTTGATTCTGCCTGCCACTGCAGGTCTTCTGTGGCACGGATCTGTGCTGCGCGCTAAACATTGAAAGCCGAAATTGCGGTGTGATCATCGCCATTGTGGTTCTCTTCCTTCCCCTTTGTCTTCACATCATTCATGTCGTGCAATGGTCGAATGGAATGCGGGGCGCATTCAAAACACAGCAGAATGAGGGCGCATTGCTTGAACCCCTGGTTCAATTGACTGTGGTTCTCCCGGTCCGAAATGAAGCAGGCACCCTTCCCTTGCTGCTCGCCGATTTGGCCGCTCAAACCCATTTGCCCTGCGAAGTCATCGTGGTCGACGATGCTTCCGATGACGGCACCCTCGAGTCACTGACCAAAAACGGCCTGTGGCCTTTCCCGCTGACCTCTTTGGCCAACCCTGGAAGCGGCAAAAAAGCCGGACTGTCCGCCGGATTAAAAGCCACATCTTCTTCGTGGGTCTTGGGAGTGGATGCAGACACACGACTGGGCCCGGAGGCCCTTTGCGCCATGGCACAGGGCATCTCCACCACAGGTCCATCCAAAGACATGCTCCTTTTGCCTTTGCGCATCGCCACACAGTGCAAGGCCCCGCCAAAAACCCACTTTCATCGCCTACAAGCATTGGACTTTGCGGCCATGCAAGGCTGGGCCGTTTCCGCCGTTCGCAAAGGACACCCCGCCATGGCCAGTGGTGGCGGGTGGCTCTGGAGAACCGATGCTTTCCCCCATGGCCAACTTAGACCCGACATCCCCAGTGGTGATGATGTTTTTGCACTGGCCGCATTGATTGAAAGGGGGGACCACAGCCGCGTAGGATGGTTGGGCGACCCCAGAAGCATGGTTTCTGCAGCCCCCATGCACACCCTCACCTCGCTGCTGGATCAGCGCATCCGATGGGGTGCAAAGGCCACCCAGTACCCCCGGTCTCTCAAGGCGGCTCGTCGCGTGGCTGTCGCCATGGCAGCCATGCACTTGGCCGGCCTCATCCTCCTGTTCGTCCATCCGCTTTCGGGATTGGCGTTTTGGGGGGTCAAAACAACGGTAGACATCGCCTATACCCACCAAATGGGACGCGCTTACCGCCTTTTCTCCGGTGGACACTTCCATGCCCTGACGTCCTTGATTGCCTTGGCTGTGGTCCATCCCTTGTTTATTTCCACCACCCTCCTATTGATGCCCTTCCGAAAAGTCCGCTGGAAGGGCCGAACGGCCATGTAAATTCAACCCGTGCAGGCTGTCTTCCTTTTCTTCAAGCGCGAACCATCCGCCCTTCTTGGCGCAGTCTGGATTTTGCTTTGGAGTGTCGTGGCCATCACAAGCTCCTTTTGGCGACCCGACCCTACGCGTTTCGCCAATGGTCAAAATTTAGAGTGGTCTATGCTTTCGCCTGGATCCACCGTGAACGTATCCGTGTCCAGTCCCAAGGGCGTCACAATCACCGAAAAAAAGACCTTTTGGCTGGGAACCGACCGCTTTGGGCGGGACCAATTGTCCCGCATCTTGGCCGGCTCAGGGCTCTCACTTTCCGTTGGACTCATCGCCGTTCTGCTTTCCCTCCTCATTGGGGTTCCCCTCGGCGCATTTGCCGGCTATTTGGGTGGCTCCTTTGACGCTGTAGTGAGCTGGTTTTTACAAGTCATTTGGAGCATCCCCACCCTGCTTCTTGTGTTGGCCATCACACTGGCCTTCGGGAAGGGCTTTCAGCAAGTCTTCATGGCCATCGGGCTGTCTATGTGGGTCGAAGTGGCGCGCGTGGTGCGCGGTCAAACCTTGGCTTTGCGGAACATCGAATGGGTTGAAGCCGGACGTGTTTTGGGCCTGTCCACACCACGAATCGTCCTGGGCCACATCTTGCCCAACCTTGCCGGACCCATTGCTGTGATTGCGGCAGCCAATTTTGCAGCCGCCATTTTGATTGAGGCGGGCCTCAGTTTTATGGGCGTCGGAGCCCAAATCCCCATGCCAAGTTGGGGAAACCTCATCCGTGACCACTACGGAGCGATCTTAACAGGCCAGCCACATTTAGCGCTGGTCCCCGGGGCTTGTATTGTCTCTCTGGTGCTCGCCTTCAACGCCCTGTCTAATGCCCTGGCTCGGGCTTCATCTGCACGGGATACAGCCTAAACTTGCATGCCATGAACGCCCAATCTAGAATTTACATTGCTGGTCACCGGGGCATGGTGGGAAGCGCGTTAATGCGGGCCATTTCAGCCGCTGGCTTTCCAGACCCCATCACCTATACACGCGCTGAACTCGACCTGTGCAACCAAGCCGCAGTTCAAGCCATGATGGCCAGAGAAAGGCCCACCCATGTGTTTGTCGCGGCGGCCAAAGTCGGGGGAATTCAAGCCAACAACACTGACCGGGCAGACTTCCTTTATGACAACCTCATGATTGAGGCAAATCTGATCCATGCAGCCCATGCGGTTGGCGCCGAGAAGCTGTTGTTCTTGGGTTCGAGCTGCATTTATCCCAAGCTCGCCAGCCAGCCCCTCGTGGAGGACTCCCTCCTCACAGGTGCCCTCGAACCAACCAACGAGCCCTACGCCATCGCCAAGATTGCCGGCATCAAGCTGTGTGAAGCTTACCGAGATCAGTACGGTGCCAATTTCATTTCGGCCATGCCCACCAATCTCTATGGCCCTGGCGACAACTACGACTTGCGAAACAGCCATGTTGTTCCCGCATTGCTCCGCAAGTTTCACGAAGCCAAAATCAACGGAGACGCTCGTGTGACCTGCTGGGGATCTGGGTCTCCCCGTCGAGAATTCCTCCATGTGGATGACCTCGCTGACGCCTGCATCTTCCTGATGCAGGAATACAATGAAAAACCGTTTGTGAATGTGGGAACCGGGGTCGACTTGACCATCCAAGCCTTGGCGGAAACCATCCAAGACATCGTGGGGTTCGAAGGTGAGTTGATTTGGGACACAAACAAACCCGATGGAACGCCAAGGAAATTGATGGATTGCAGCCGCCTCCATCGTTTGGGATGGACTCACCAAATTCAACTTGAAGCGGGCTTGAAAAGCGTCTACGACGAATACCGAAAAGCCCCGGAGGCAGCCCGAAGAAAATGACCAAGGGTGGTCTAAAATTGAGCCTGATTTTACTGTCCTTCTTTGGGTCGGCGCCGCCAACATGGACACAAATTCAAGTGCCTGACCGGTTGACCAACGGGAAGCGCATGCCCGCCCTGACCACACCTTCTGACTGGGGCAAACTGCCTTTTGACACCCTTCGGACACTCCCCTCCAATCCAGAAGGAACTGGCACTTGGTGGCACCGGCACGCCCTGTTCACAGATGGCCCCATTCAATTGACACTAGATCCAGTGGTCGACGTGACGCTTGACAGAAGGAGGTCGTTGTCTGAGCAAGGTGCCACCGCTTGGGAGAAAGGACACCGAAACGTGAGGGGAGTCCGGTATGCTGGACAAATCGACAAAAGGATTCAATTTGGCGGC
>Ga0209092_10002958_pt1 | contig 15144 bp, 13 predicted proteins | sample FraStrMetagenome_FD_187446 | JGI IMG/M metagenome (GOLD analysis project Ga0209092, IMG submission 187446) | Marine eukaryotic phytoplankton communities from Arctic Ocean - Fram Strait ARC3M Metagenome (SPAdes) (version 2) | ecosystem: Environmental > Aquatic > Marine > Oceanic | place: Fram...
TAAACATATCGATGATGAGGCTTTGAATGCTTGCGTGCATACGATGGTAGTCACCATTGATTAGCATCGCGTTCTTTACCATAATGCCATGTGCATCGACCACTGTTGCATTACGACCGACGAAGTTGTGTGTCAAAAATAAAATTCGGTTCCTGTGAAGTTTGCATTTCATGTGAAAATGTATCAAAATCGTAGTGACGTAATGACTCGAAGAGCATGCATAGCATGTATCATCAATCATCAACAATTTGTTGTTTATTAGGGTGAAGTGGTTGCAAAAAAATGGATTAGTTTACTTATCGAATTTATGTTAAGTAGATTTTTATTCGTGGATGTGCCGGTGACCGGCACATTTTCGGAAAGTTGCACTCCAAACGGCACATTTTGGGAATTTTCTCATTTTTATTTATACTACCGTATATGTTTTCAAGTTCTTCTGTTTATAATGACAATTTCGTTCTATTTGTTTACTTTTGTGATGAATGTACACGTATTAAAAAAAAAAAATACAACAATACTTGTTTGAAGTTCAATGCTAAAAGTTGAAGTTCTAATTGAAGCAGCATTCGAAATCATATATACTGTACGCCGGAAAAGTGATTTATTTTCAACTCTATTCCTATTCAGCTATTCAGCGCGGCGGCTAAAGTCATAGCCACAAATTGTAATCCAATACCGTAAGCGAGTTACATGATTTAAAAGACGATTTAGTGATTTTTCAAATGATAATTCTCCGCGTCTTCCTTTCACTTTTTTTGGTTGATTGCGAACTTTGACACGCTCTGAACTCCGCGTCAGCGGCGGCATCGATGACCACGGCGACAATAATTCTTCAGAAGAAATAAATGTAAGGTTTTGTTTACCCCCAACAACTTAACGAAGCAAACGAGCAATTGACTTACCGTGTGATCTCCTAAAAAAGAACGATATCCATACCTTTACGTATCTAACATGTTTGCTACTATCATCCGACGATATATCCTGTTTCTAGTGTTCGTGTACAGAGCAAATGGTGCCTTTGTTGGTAGAATTCCCGACCGTGTTCATGTACAACGTTGCTCGGCTCCTTGTTCGACGTCCACTGATTTACAGGTTGATCCTAAGGAAGCTGTGAAGGTTTTTGGACGGATGGCTGAAAAGTATATTATGTTGGATGCTTCTGCTGGAAAGGTAAGGGGATATATATATATGGTAGGTGGATATAGAAACTACTTTTCACTAATGTCTTTGTTCAGTGTTGTTATTCCGGTTGTTCCAATTGTGAGTATCGCTTGCCAGGTGGTGGGTATAGGATGGCGGATCAGAGTGCCGCGAGGCCCAAATGGATCCCCTGCTATGATGTACGGGAAGGAGCAGAGAACAAAGTACACAATAGTAAATGGAGTAACGAGATTTTTGTGGATGGTTCAACTTCAGTGACTAAGTCTGAGTTTATTGAAAGAGTTCTCGCGATGGATTATGCCCCAACTCTAGGTGGTCCATATACCACTGTTTCAAATGCGGGGATAGAGGATGTGGCGGCTGTAGCAGCTCTCTTTGATTTGTTGATTCAGCAAGACGGCGATAGTATAAGTGAGGAGAGGCCTCTTACCAAGTTTTATATGAGCAAGCGGCTGAAAGAAATGGCAGGCGAAGGTCAGGAAGGTATCACATGGCAAAGCTTCATAACCATATTTGACTAAGTATTTTTAAACTTTTGCAATGCCCTGCGTGTCACTGTAAGAAAGCAGCAACTCTACCCTAAATTCGACTTTCTAAAATAGATGATCAACTTAGTCGGATAGTGTTTTTGACGTACACATCTCTATTTTAATTATAAAATGTTAAAATACGTCTCTCTAATTTATAGGATATACCATAAACTTGCCAGCATCATTCTTTCGATATTATTCAGATTGCGAGTATCTGTGTATTAGTTGATTTCCACGTGTTCAAATTTATTTACGCTTCAATTTTAGAAAGCTAGATTTTCAACAAGAGAGGTATAGTTCATCGTGAAAACTCCACGGATCCCCACCAGGTTCTTATTGAAATTATTGTTGAACCGTGATTGGCATAAGTGCAGAGACTGTCATGAGCTCACTATTTGCCTCCTTAACAATGGAAAGATTATTTGTACTAAAACCCATCACTGAAAGTCGACGCTTTGCAATTATATCCGCTTTTCTCTGATTCCAGAACTCATTTCTAGATTTTTCCTTCTCTTCCTTTCCAGTAATGATGGAGCCTCGCCGATAAATTGCTAGTCCAATTGCAATCATTCCTAGAGAGACGTAGTTATCCCACCTACGTTCCTATGAAGCAAAGAAAAAAAAACGGAAAACGAAACTGTTAGGGTAATTTAAAATAAGGCAATGCAGTAATATGAGTAATCGTAACTCTTTCTCACCTTCGAATTTTCTGGGAAAAACGGAAGTAAAAATATAATGGAACAAATTGGTACAACTAATGTTGACGCAAGAAGAAATATGGATAATGCATTTTTTGATGTTCGAGCTACATGAATACTAAGAAACTGTAAGATTAAACGAACAACAAGGAAAAGGATGAGGAGGATCCTTGCATTGTTGCACTCATCGTCAAGAAAGCATCCGCTGAAAATACTTCCTTCTCCTCGAATTCCACAAGAATATCCATCGCTCAAGTTCTCACCCAAGTCCTCTGCGCGAACAACTGGTTTGCTAAACAGTGAAAATAGCAAGCTAAAGAGCAACGAAATTACTGGCGAGAAAAGATATGAAAGACTTGCCGATAATTGTCTATCGATATTGTCGAAAACAAAACCCTTGGACATTCCATCGAAAGAAAACACTTTGAACAAATTAGAAAGCAATTGAAGTCCAGATAGGACAAGGAGAACAAAGGCCCAAACTGTCTTATTTTCAAATGTTTGCGTATCAACTTTCCATTTGCATTCTGCATTTGCAACACAACTATCCTCATCTCTGAAATCAAGACAATCCATACAAAAAGGACTTTCATCCCCTCCTATAGGAAGGCACTCTTCTTCCGTTGTTAATGGGTTGCTGTTTGTTTTGCTAGTTAGAATAATCATTATAAGAATTATTCCAAGCGATATGAAAACAGAACCAACAATCTTTAGACGATTCAGATTTGATCTGAAAAAGCATGTACTTATAGGTACCGTCGCTTGACTTAAGAGGACACAAAGCTGACCTGGAAGATAAGTAAAAGAAAAGATTGATCCCGCCAACATGATTCCATCGAATAAACCGGATATAAAACTGGACGAAATAATGCGCAATTTTCGACTAAAAGAATCCACAGAACCTTCGTTTGAAAGACCAACGAAACAGAAATAAACCGTTGGTGCCAAAAATAATGCTTGCAATATGGATAAATCCAAGACGACAAAGCTTGGATAATTATACTAAGAAGGATGATCAAATATTAAAAGAAGATGCAAATTGAAGAAAAGCATAGAAAAGATTGCTCACCATATAAACAGTTACGGCCTTTCGTAAAGTTATATCCAGTGAAGAGAATATTGTCATATACAAGCTATAAAAACGAGAAAAATGTAGTTGTGAGAGTAATTTCTAACAATGAAATTATAGTTGTACGAAAACTTACGCTAAAACTAAGCTTTTCTTTGGTTCACGTGCAGGGATCATCCTTGAAAAGAATCCAAAGCGATGATCCCAAATATCAACCTCCTTTGCATCATGAAAGCGGTCAAGGTAGACCGATATAGAAACAGCGCTTGTTTCACTTTTTTCCGACACTAATCGTTCGTGAAAAGAACTTATATTCTTTTCAATTTGATGAAAGGTAAGTTCTAAACATGTCTTCATTTCATTGGATGAAGAATAATCTATTGGAGTTTTTCCCATATTATCTTTCGACAAAAGTAATTCGCGCGTTACTTCAACACTCTGTTCGCCATTAACAATTGATTGAAGACAATTTAAATTTTCTTCAATGACAGCAACATGCATTACATTTAAGCCGTTCATATCCGTGGCCAAAATAGCGTCTTCATATCCATTTGCTAAAATTAACCTCAGCACTTTGTCAGTCACTTCTTTGGGCGCATCAAGTGCGACAATATGTAACGGATTCATAGAGTAATCGCCTTCCTGTGACCTAATCATTTTAAGTAAATCTTCATCGATCGTACATTCAAGATATAACAGTACGTCATTCCAAGGCCGTTTACCACAATCTGCTTCCCAGCAGATCTGATGAAGCTCACTTTGAAGACCTGCATAGAGTTCTTCAGGCATCAGCTTACCTATACTTGTCAAGCGAGAAGGACAAGATCTAGGCACAGTATTTTCATCTTCGTCATCACTGTCGAGAAATGGTTCCAAAAGCCCTTCATAGAATGCAATTGTAAATATTGACTGCCTCTTTGATGCTCGCTTTTTCACCTGCACGGTATGCTCAGCATTTACGGCCTTGATATTGACGGTTTCCATATCGTAAAGAGCATCAGATGTAACATCCGTCATAGTTGATCCAAATTGAAGAAAGTAAGATAACGAAAATAGTACCGGTAATGTGATGGAGGCTGTGTTATTGTAATGTCAAATCGATAGATTGTGGTGTGAATCGTTTTCTTGACTAATAGGATGTCTCTGCTCGTTTAGACGGGACTTCGGAATCTTCCTTCACGTGCACTTGTGATTGACCAAACACGAACCCGGGGTCATGTAGCTATGACCTTAACCCGAACTATACCCCGTTTGTATCTTGTAATAAGACATATTTAAAGTTGTCGAAATTTCGATCTGAATAGATCTAATGCACTATCTACATGAAGCAATGTTGCCTGTACAAGAGTAAATGAAAATATATATGCTCTTCGCGGTTTCATAGGATGCGACCTCATTAATCGTCACACGATAAGCGACGATTCGAATCATGTAATAGTGATTATACAGTCCGCTGAAAGCAAGCAGTGAATTTTGAAGGCTACCCGCTACATCACGAGGACTCTCTAATTGGACATGATTATTTACTCTACAGACATGTTCACACACTTTGTTACACGATATGAAGTGTTCTACAAGTATTTTCATAGAGTCCGAGGGCGCATATGATTCTTTAAGGAAACCAATTAAATCTTATCGCTACATTCCAGCATGTTGCTGCCAATCGCCAAGGCCCTTCAATATCTTTAAACGAGGCCCCTTAGGAAGACCCAACTCAGCTAGGTCTTGTTCCTTCATAAGTGGCAGTACAGCCAAATCAATTTCATTCTGTAGTAATATGGGTGCATACTTTGATAAGTTTAACGCTTTCAAGAAAATCGTCAAATCTTCGTTTGCACTTTTATTTTGATTCAAATTTGGGGGACTATCTCCATGGGGTACACCAAAGTCCGGAAGACCCGTGCTGAAGTTCATGTTCGCATTTGAATTGCCCCAAAGATTCCAATTTGTATCGCCTCCCATACCGTAATTATTTATTGATGGTTGCGCATACGTTTGAGACGGCATGTGCTCCGCCGCTGCCCATAAACCACCAAAGTTCGGCTGCATAGGAAAATTCGATGTCATATTCGGCTGAGTTTGAGATTGCCAAGTGTTTTCAGCATTAAAAAAGCTTTGAGACATTGGCCCAGTCAAATTTTGACCTCCAATTACCTCGTTTGTGGGATTGGTTGCATTTGAAATCAAATTAGTATTGTTCGAATTTTCAAGTTGAGTATTCGAAAATCCAAACATATCAGTACCAGTTGACGTATTGTTAGGGGGAGGCGCTGTTTGAGAAGAACTGTTCCCATTAGAAACTAAGTTGGTTACACTTTGGTAACAACTCGCACCAGTCACGTCACTAACATCATCAAACGCTAAATGATTGCTTGCTTCAATCTCCTCCATTTCTAGACAGCTCGTATTATTTTCAATATTTTGTGTTGGTGGCGGTTGCGGTGGTGGGTTACTGCCCATTTTCGGATCTACGAAGGGGTAATTCAGTACATCCTGCACCATCTTTGCAGCAGTCTCTGCTTGGCTAGGATTCCCTCTGATGATGACATGTTTCGCTTCTTCTGCGCTTTGATCAATATCAACTCTTGCACCGGATACGTCTTGAATGTGTTGAATTGTCCATCCTTTCTTTCCAATAAGTAATGGAATAAATTGCGCAGGACAATTGAGTTTTATTTCCTTTTTGATAGAACTCGCAGTGGTGGGTGTGGCGTTACTCGAAATAGTTGGTGCAGGTGCATTTACCGCACTTACTTGTTGTTGTTGTTGCTGCTGCTGCTGTTGCTGCTGCTTTTTCATTGCGCGTTCTTCAGCACTCAGCAAATTACTGGGACTGGTCCGAACCAAATCCACGAGTAACACAATTGCATGCTCAATCTCAGCATCTTTTCCTTGTATATATATTACGCGATATTCTTTCATGTAGCTAAAATGTGAAATATTCTCTTTTGAAGTATTTTCGTCTGTTGTAGTAACTTGGTCAATCCAAACTTTCGTGTTAGAAACAAGCATCAAGTCTTTGATTTTTGCACCCCGCTTTCCAATCACCCATCCAACTACTAGTGGGTTTAACTTTAGGCGAGCTTTATAGGTACTTTTTTCGGAAATTACGGTGCTGCTATGTTTGCTCAAACTGAACCATTTCAAAAGTCTACTAGATGGTAATAGATTCTTTAATCTAGCTTCGAGTAAATCCAAATTATTTTTCGATACATCAGTTGCTTGAGGTATTGGTTTGTTTTTCGTATTGCCTGCGGCAGGAGTCGGTTGCTTTCGTTGTTCTTGACTTTTATCTGCAAGCTTTTTCAACGCTTTCTTAGCATTCTTACGCAGTTGAGCTTTACCAGGCACCCCTCTCGTTTCGTCAAGGATACTTTGTATGCCTGCTGCGTCATTACGATTGATGTAATTTAAAAGTCGAGAAGCCTCATTACTACTCGAACTGCTATTTGATGAACTTGATGAAGAGCTGCTCGACGAAGAGCTACTTGATCTATGCGAAGAACAGCTACTATCGTCATTGCCAGTAAGTTCTATCTGAAATGAGGTCGTACCTTTACTTTCTTTCTTTTTCTGTTGTTCTTCGGCATCCAACTCCGCCATGAAAGCCAAATAAGCTTCATTCGCATTTTTATCCCGATCCTTTTGAGTTTGGGAAAGATGCATATTGTTGGTTTCACCGTTTCCGCATGCGTCCTCGCAAATGCTTGCGTCTTTCATATGATTCATAACATAATCGTGATCATGGTAAGTAGAATGTTTTTTATTAGAAGAAGAACTATTGCGATGAATTTGGCTTGGCATAATATGATCATTTCCATTGCCGCTAGTGCTTTTAAATGCTTTGTAGATGCTTTTCAACCGTAAATGTACAAGCTGTTCCACCCGTTTGCTGGGTCGACTATGGCAACGAACGCACGCCCTTGCAGCATTATTGCTACTGCTACTACCCTGGGCCAAACATACGAGGCAATAACTGAGTTTACAAGTGTCACACTCCACCGCAAACTTTGCATCGCGTTTACAGAGTACAATGCCACAACGCCCACAACAAACTGCACAGTCCTCACAAAGCCCAGCGCCACAGAATTTACAGGACATCAGAGTAGTGCAACTTCCGCAAACAACCTCAAGGCAGTCAGAACATACGTCCATCTCATCGCAGTTTCGACAATAAAATGCGTCGCATCGATCACACACTCTAATTTCATGATTTCCTGCTTTAAATTGATATACAATTGGAGATGAAGGAATAAGTAAACTGTAAACGGTCCAATGCTTTACTTAAGGACCAAAACGAATGTTGATTTACCTTGATATTCATGGCACCAATGGCAATTCTGGCAAATATAAGCATTGCAATCGTCACAGGACACCTGTATCTGATGTCTATTTGGCATGTTGCAGTGCAGGCACGTTGCATTGACGTCCGATGGCGTCTCACTGGCAGGCATGGTAATAACAATATGTTAATACTTCGGAGTATATGTCTCCTAACGTTTTCGGCTAAATGTATAGTTGAAGATGTTCGTTCTTTATGCTTTGCGATTTATGAAACATTTGATGGCAATCTCTATATACATGCTCCTAATATGTTATGTGCTTGTGGTACACTCGTTGTCTTCCTTCCGCGATTTTGACTTGTAGACTGCTCAAGAACTTGTGAAAGTGAGTGAGGCATGAGTGATGAGTGAGGCATTAATCCCTCTCGTTTTTCGTTGGTTGCGGAATGGACCCGTCGTGATGAAAATCGGTCCCTGCGTCCTCCGCGAAAGTACGAGGATGCGGCGTGACTAGAATTTTTGGTAGGACATATGTACTTCTTACATATTTTTTTACACATACAAAATACTAACATATCGCGCGTGTACGTAGATCAGGAATCGGGATAGGGATATAGGGTCTGCATCAACAACATAACATTCATGATATAATAAACGGGTATTTATATATTATTGAAAGAAAATTGCAGGTATGGGATACTCGTTCATTAGAATTAAAGTTTACAGTTGAAAATAATGTCTTCTCGACCTCGACTAAGAGTAATACTGGCGATGGTGCTGGTTGAAATGACTGCAAAAAATGAGTTACGTGTAGAGCAAATAAAGGATAATCACCATTGAGCACCTCGAATCAGCTTTACATGTACTCGTATATGATCATATTTTTGGCATGCGCACCATGTCCAGTACCTTCTCGTTAGATTCAAACAATATCTAAATGGTCATCCTGATCTATTCTTCGATTGCTTAACTTCGTGGAATTAAATTACAGTCACATTTTATTTCCAATTTTTATATCCTCATGGGCCAGGTAAATTGTTTCGAAATTCTTTTACAATTTACATGTTAAATGGAAGTCAAAAGTTAAACTGAATTTCGATGAAGTTATCTCTCTCCAAGGAAATGCGTAAAAATAACCACAATTTACATCGAGATTTATATCGAAACATCAATGATTAATGACAATACTCAATGATAGATTGAAATTACAAAATGAAAATTTACAAATTATTCAGTACGATTCGAAATACAAAATATATAACGTAACTTTTTAAGTAAATGCGCCTTATTCACTTCGGCTTTCGGATGCACTGCATTACTTTTACATTTGAAATTCTAATAATGTTGGTAGGATATAGCAGTTAATATATACCAAACTGCACCAAGTAATGCGTGTAACTAGACCAATAAATGTCAGATGTTTGCGAGGAAACCAAGAACATAAGTCGATTAGAAGTCTAAAGCTCTTCTATATCAAATCGTTTCTTTCCCAAATCAACCTTATCCCAAGTGACGTCGGCGAACTCATCATCCGTATATGACGGCCTTGATATGCCTATCGTGCCAACATCATTTATGTCGCCGAGCGGTGAAATGATTGTGTCATCGACATTTCTACTTCTTTGAGATATAGGCGACACTTGAAATGAATATCCATTCGGGCTATTGCTGTTCCCGCTACTACTATCACCTGTACTGTAATCCAGGATAGGCGTTGTCGGTTCACCATGGCTACCTCTAAGATTTGGAAACGGCGAATCCCCAGTATGTGCGAGATGTTGCGGTCTCCTTCGCGTTTTGGGAGTTTTCAACAGTTTTAATGTTTCATCATCACCGATGATATTGGCTTCGACACTTCTTTCGTCATTTATCGAACGCTTTCCTGGGCTTACGTTATGACTGTCGTAACTGGCTGTTTTCGTAATACTTGCAGTGTTTGAATCTGGATCATGACGTGATCGGGAGCGCCCGGAGCGGGCTTTTCGTTCCGGACTCGAGTGTTGTATTGGATTACCGTTCTGCGCGTGGAGGTGCATTTGTTGATCAAAAACAAGAGAATTCTGCATCGTGCTATCATCGTCAAGGAAAATATCGCCATATATTAAATCGTCGCAAAGAGACTTTCCTTCCTGACCACCACTTCGTGAGGATCGTCGAGCGCGAAGTACCAACAGCGCAGAAAGCAACAACATTGCCGCACCTGCTATTGCGACTCCCGTTACCAACCCCATTTCGATATCTTCTGATTCGGAATTCAGATTGTCTTGGGCACTATCGACGCTGTTCGCAGTGTTTCCCGCGTTCATGTCCTCGTTTCCGTCAAAAAGCGTAATAATTACTTCTACAACGTTCTCGTAGTTGCCAGTGAGTAAAGAAACAAAATCATTCTGCTCAAAAGCCTCGACAGTCAATTGACCTAGTGTCACTCGGGAAGGAATCGGGAAAGATTCAAAATACGCAACACCCTGCATCACCGCATCGAAATCGCTACTTCTTGTTTCATCAACATCAAGAAAAAGACTATGAATGGGGCTGGAACTGTGGTACGGATTGGAATTCAGCTGTGCCGAAATATATTCCGTCAAAAACATGCCCGTTAATGCCACCAACTCGTCTTGTAGCTCAGACAATCTTCGACGCCGTCCATCTATGACGAGTTCCATGCGAAAACTGTAAAGCGAAACTGCAATAAGAGACGAGACGTCATCATTTACTGCGTCGCCATCACCAATCGTGGGGGATAATAAAGTTGCAGTGGGTACCATTGTTATTGGTGTTATTGCGGGTACAGACGTAGGTTCCTCCATGACTGAAGCAGCTGTAGGCGCCTTTGTTGGATCTGATGTTATAGACACTGTCAGCCATGGAGCAGCAGTTGGGATAACAGTTGGAGTAGTCACTGGAGCAGCTGATGGGCTGCTAGTAGGTATTTTGGTTGGCGTTTTGATTGGGCTTGCCGTTGGACTGTAAGTAGGACTTCGTGAAGAAATTGCAGTTGGGATTTTATTTGGCATCTTAGTTGGACTGCTGGTTGGAAATAGAGTGGGAGACGTAGAACCCACCATTTGAGTAGGTAGAGCAGTTGGGATTTTGGTTGGCGTTTTCGTTGGACTCGATGTTGGACTGCTGGTTGGATATGGAGTCGGAGCCATCGACACCGCCACAAACGGTGGAGCTGTATGATGACCATGCGTTGGACTGCTGGTTGGATATGGAGTCGCACTACCACCACTCTTCCCTGCCTTGGATCCCTTGAAACCACCTTCAAACGATTCGATTTCTACATCAACGCCAACATTGCTTCCTTTGCTTCCTTTTGCCAAACGGGTTCGGCTGTATCGACGGTACTGTTTAGCTCCGGCCCTTGCCACTGCCATCGTCCACGAAAGAACGAGAAACCAAGCGGCTTTAGATACCCGTCGCGTAAACATCCTGTTGATTAGCCCAGTAGCTTATGTTTGGCTTATCTATTGTGCAGCACTAGCATAGATGAAGTGTGCTCCCGGTAGATTGATTAAATAAAGAATTGTTTTAGATCAAGTAGATGAGGTGCTCTTTCTCTAGAGAGGTTAAGTATGAGACGAAATGAAATGAGGTACCTGTCAGTTACTTTCTGAAAGTACTTAACGAAACATGAGAGAGTCGTGTTGGGCTGTTGAAACGTTGACATGTGTGTAAAAATTTCTCCATGTGTGTAAATATTTCTCTATTAGTTGAATAAAGAGGAAAGAACTTGATACCTGCCGGTGCATAAGTAATCTATTTGAAATTTGAAAATTATTTTTTATGCCGTTGAATTCGTTAAGATGATACAAATGAATCTAAAATGAAATTTTTTCCACCAACCAAGTTTCGATACGTTCCTATCTAATTATACTTCCGCTTCATAATCGACATTCTTATATGTACAAGTTACACACTTGTTTGTTCGTTCGTACTGCAAGCCGGATCTACCCAAAAAAAATTCTCGAGATCGACATACACGATTCATCCGCTAATGCTTGAGACATTGTACTCTCACTTTGAAAACACATACACCAGTAGACATTTGGGAGTCAAACTTTTATTCGAACACACATAACGACGCTGCAATCGTCGAATTCCAACCTACTTGATATTGATATTTTCATTGAGAGAGATCAATAACTTCCCTTCCCTATCAACATTGCAACAAAGAAGATTATATTGAGAGTGGAGTTATGGTTCATATAATAAGCATTGGTCCGTTATTCATCGCAATTCATTATATTTTGGGAGTAGGCCATCTACTTGTTTTGGCCAAGGAAGATGATATAATAGCTTTTGCACAATACAGGCGAACTTCGTCGAGCCATCGAACGCAAAGGCATAATCTACGTTCATTGAATCGATACGAAAACTCACAAATGGCAGAACAAAGCGATCCTACAAGTCCGACATATGAGATGAATATAGGCAATCGATCACATCGTCTATTGCAGGGTCAAGATAAATGCAATCCTAATAAGCAAATTTGTTCTCAGGAGCCAAGTTTATCTCCTACTTTTAGCGACGTTCCTACTGTTTTGTCTACAGTACAGCCTTCCGAAAAAATTTCTGGAAAACCATCTGTCGCAATCTCCGGTGAACCAACTATATTTGCATCAATAAATCCATCAGAATATCCATCTGAATATCCGACAACTACACCATCAGAATTTCCAAGTATATTACCGAGCACCAATCCGAGTAGTATACCTTCCTTTAATCCTAGTGCGGCGGACAGCGAGATACCGACAATAACACCATCAAAACTTCCAAGTATATCACCGAGTACCAAGCCGAGTAGTATACCTTCCTTTACTCCTAGCGCGGTGGAAAGCAAGATACCGACAATTACACCATCAAAGTTATCGAGCTCACTACCGAGCGCAATCCCTACTAACAGTCCTTCTTTTAAGCCTAGTGACACTGAAAGTGATCCACCAACCAATATACCATCGAAATTTGCAAGTACGTCCCCGAGCTGGTTTCCCTCTGAGTCTCTCAACCCATCAGTAGTAGCGTCGACATCGCCGTCAAATTTATTTTCGACTGCACCAACCCAATTTCCTACAAAAACGACTAAATTACCCAGTATATTTCCAAGTGCAACCTCATATAGTAATACACCGTCAATAGATGCAACTGCCACTCCCGTGTACACGACAGTAAGTCCAACTAATGGTAAGGCTACTGTTGTCGTTCTTCATTTCGTTCTTTTTATTGAACTAAAAATAATTTGTTGTTTTCGTTTTGGACCAGTCCCTTTACCTAAAGAATATAAAATTCCTTTACCACAATTTTCCCTAAACATAACAATTGATGACGAAGATCCATTGCTGATTGATACGGTCGATCTGAAAAATAGAACGCAAATATTTTTATCCGATTTTGTCGATTCAGCATGCTGTAATGGTAATGAGTACAAATTCAAGAGTCCCATTGAACTCGTAACGACATCATTTATACTTCGCCAACGACGGATTTTGCAATTTACTGCGAACAATGAGAATTACTTTTCGGTCACTTTTGATGGAATCGCAATATTTTTGGATCAACCACATCCGACATCTTCATCGGTTGAAGATTGGGTAGTTGCTTGCTTTACTGGAACAAGCAATATCGATTTTGTTTCATATCTTCAACAATCAGAAGACAAGGCGCTATCCAGTGCGTCCAGTTCCATTGCCACAATATTAATCGATGGCAATACTGACGATAACATAATGGAAGATGACATATGGAGTGAAAGTAATGATGAAGGTGGAAGCTCGGATAGTCTCGTTACGATAGTAGGCATCAGTGCAGGTTCCACAATTGCTTTGTTAGTTTTCGGGCTTTTGATGCTTCGAAGGAAGGCAAGTCAAAGAAAGTCAAATAAGCGCAAAGAGTTTGTTGAGTTGAGTGAAGAAACAGGTATTGAGGTCGAAATTCCGCTTGAGTTGTCAATGCGCGCGGCTTCTGCTCCTGATATATTTTCAATATCACATAACTCACTGGTTGGATTGGCTTCTGTCGACGAAAGTCGCTCGAATACCTATGATAACGAATTGAGTTATAACTATAGTCTGGGTGAAATTGGTACTAAAATGACGAATCAATCGGGAATACCTTCATCGCAAGGTACGCCCACATCTATCAGATTATTTGAGCAGGTGTGGAGAGGAGATCAGAGTGTATTGACTTTTGATCAGAGCAGTATACCTTTTGATGAAAAAGTTGATATTCAAAATGCAGTCAATAATGACGATGAAAGTGAATCCTCCGAAGATTTGTTTGACTCGAATGATGCTCCTCTCAAAATTGTACAAAGTGGCAGTATGGGATGTAGTGTAGAGGAATCGGTGAGCGACGTTTCAGATCAGTCTAACCCAGATGAAGATCAGATCGAATTCTATAAAGCGGAAGATCATGATGGTTTAATTATAATCCCGCAATTTAGTACAAGTGGAGAAAATCGACAGTTAGCCTTTAGGGCAAATTTGGACAGTGATGAGAGTTATAATCTAATTTGAGGCGTTATTTTTCTCGACTTGTGTATCGTAACATGGTTGGATATTATAAACTTTTTCGTGAAGTTAGCAACATCTATCACAGTTCACCGAACTAACCACTTTTATTGATAGAACAAAAAAGAGCAATTCTGCTCCGGATCAACGTTACGAGGCTGCAAACAGAAAACAAAAATGGTTAGCACTGCAGTCAGCACATTTCTAATTTGCGAATTGGTACAGTCTATCTTCTGTGGAGAAAGTACTTGAAGCACATATATTTAGTGCAGCGTCCTCAATAAAGACGAGACATCATTGGACATGCCCGCCGTTTGTTGAAAAATGGAATCCAAACGTAGAAAGTGTAAGATATTAATAGGTACTACATTTTACTATGTAAATGCTTTTGTTCCTTCGAAAGGACTATGAGGACAAGAAATTTCAAGTCGATGATATTGTACATTATGAAAATACAAGTTTTTCCACATTCATAAACTGAAATGGATTTTAATGCGCCAAGTACAGCGTCTTGAATTTATTTTGCCATTGATAAAATTAACAAAAATAAGCGCGAATTTTGCTACCAATTCCGCAAAACAAAAGTAATTTACATTCAGATTATAGATCTACTTCCAATTCATAATGTTCCAAATAGTTAAGATTGAATTGGCAATTATAATATTTCAGATATACGAAGTAAACGTTAGATTCCTTGACACTTCATAAATTTGTATCCCTTATTTTATTTGACACTTTATGAATCTGAATAAGAATACCGGTATATTGGATGCTTTAGCACTAAATTTTCAGGTAATTCAAAAAGAGTGAAGTTGAATAAGGTGACCGCCATGTATTTACGTCCTAATACTTTGAAGTAAACTAATTCTTGTCTATTTTGTATTCTAGTCCGCA
>Ga0209092_10002959_pt1 | contig 15142 bp, 16 predicted proteins | sample FraStrMetagenome_FD_187446 | JGI IMG/M metagenome (GOLD analysis project Ga0209092, IMG submission 187446) | Marine eukaryotic phytoplankton communities from Arctic Ocean - Fram Strait ARC3M Metagenome (SPAdes) (version 2) | ecosystem: Environmental > Aquatic > Marine > Oceanic | place: Fram...
CCCGCAGCACAGTAAGTTCCTGCAGGATCAATTCTTAATGCTCTTTCCCATTCTGGTAAAGCTATCCATTCAGCTTCTCCTAAATCACCACCGTTTCCAAAGAAACCAACAGGAATTAAATTAAATAATTTTCTACCCCCAGGTACTGGTGTACCATTACTAATTGGTAATGAATACTCTTTAATATTCCCTCCATCAGAAACAAATACCTTTGTAATATCATTATCGGTAGAATGACTTTCTCCATTATGTGATAATTCAGCAGTTAATGTTTGTGTATAACTACCATTTGAAAAATCCCATATACTAACTGCACCCGGATTAACTCCGTAGCCAGATGGCCACTCTTGAAGTAAAAATCTAGTACCATCACTATTTATAGAATATGAATATGCATCAGCATATCCTGTAATTTCACCCTTTAAAGTCCAACTCCCTCCGACATTTTCATAAACTCTAGTTTTGCCAGCCTCATTACCGTATCCATTTACTATAAATTGATTACCAGAACTAGAAAACTCTCTAGGAATCCATTCGCCATTTAAAATAAAGTCTTGAGTCCATTGCAGTCCAGATAAATCATAACTAGCCACCGCAATCCCGGTTATTGATCCAGTAGTTGGTCCATCGGTTGTACTATATAATACTTGAGTACCATCAGGGTTTAACTGAGCTCTATATCCGTCTTCTAATTGAGAAGCTCCCTGTTGTGTATTTCTAGGTCCCCATGAGCCATTAGAAGGCTTAAACCAAGAAGAAAATCTTCTTCTAGGAAATTGAGCACTTAAGAAAGGATCATTGCTGTAAGCTAATTCTGAAAAAGTAACAGCATGTCCATCATTAGAAATATCTACATATCTCATACCGGTATGGTTACTTAATCTAGCAATATCACCACCTGCTACTTGTACCCATACATTGTTTTGGTATTCATATATTCTACCAACTGTTTCTGAACCACCTCCATATTCTGTAATATCATCTCCAGCGAGTGGATTTGAAATAAACGCAATGGTATTACCATCATTAGATATATTAAAATGAGATTTAGTATATTTATTAGTACCAGTGGCCGTGACAAAACAAGGTAAACTACCATCAGTTACCCATGTTGAGCCATTCCACCTCTTAACTTGTATTACATTATTAATAGAATCTGCAATCAATAAAACTGAACCGTTACCACTAATCTTTGTAGCGATAGCACCTGTAACATTAATTGTATTTTGTAAAGTCCATCCTTGGCCTCCTGATACAGTACCTGTATCTAAAACATTAACCATCATACCAACTCTTCTTCTACCTGATGACCAAATGTCATCTGATAAAGTGAAGCCTGTATATGTTGAAACGCCATTTTCAAAAAGAGGTATACTATTTCTTTCTCCAATTGTTATCATTTCTTGATAACCACCTTTTTGTGCGATAGAATGTATTATTCCGTCTGATGGTGCAGAGGGAGATAAGAAGTTTACTCTAGATATTCCTTGTGGTAAAGCCATTATGAATTAAATTATTTTTCTTTTTTTATATATCTAAATTAATATCATGGAAACAAAAAAGAGAGGCAAAAAGCCTCTCTTTTAATAAAATTAATTTATTTGATTACATTTCGCCTTATTTAGGGCTTGTAGTTAATGTTCCAGTATATGTTCTATCTCCTTCTAGTTGAGTATGTGGTATTTGTACTCTTATAGCATCTTGATTAACAATATGTTGTTGAGAAACACCTTGTAATTCTAGACGTGCTTCTGATATCTCAGTAATAGCCTGTCCGTCTCTTCTAACAATCCATAAGAAATGGTTAGCAAAAGTTTCTTTACTTGCCGCAGGTGTTCTAAATAATGTTAGATCATCTTCTTCATTTCTACTACTACCTGTACCTGAAACTATTTTATAATTTGGATCCTGTGAAGCTTCTTCAAAGTTCCATGTAGTTGTGTATTTATCCTCAGGGCTATCTGGCGTTGCAGTTGGATCTGGTTGTGGAACTGGTGTTGCAGTTGGATCTGGTATAGCTGTCGCTGTAGGATCTGGAACTGGCGTTGCCGTTGGAACTGGTTGTGGTGTTGGCTCCGGAGAATCTCCTGGACAATCAGCCACTGCTACTACAGCACCTCCTCTAATTTTAACTTTTAATTTTGGAGTTCCATTATCTCCTACATCATACCATCTATCACTACCATCAAAAGGCACACTTGTTTCAATGTCTTGCCATAATTTATCACCTATATTTAATTGCATTGGATCTGATTTATCACTAGTGTATATTGGATGTTTTAGATCTTCACATGCTTCTTCTTTCTCAACATCACCTAAACCATCATTTACGTTTACTCCAAATGTATACACAGGTTCATCAGGTTGTGGCGTTGCAGTCGGATCTGGTATAGCTGTCGCTGTAGGATCTGGAACTGGCGTTGCAGTCGGATCTGGTATAGCTGTCGCTGTAGGATCTGGAACTGCAGTTGGATCTGGAGCCGGAGTTCCATCAGCACAACATACTGTTATTGTTCCTGTCATACCTGCATGTGCAGTACACACATATGTGTATGTTCCAAATGCATCTTGTGGTACTTTCCACACTAAATCTACACCTTGTTGAACTGGTAAACTACCGCTAACAATTCCTGCAGCGATATTACCGTTTTGACTAAAAATATTCAATGGATGTCCTCCAGTAGATCTTCTAAATGTATAAGTTTCACCTTTACATACATATAAATTAGGATTTCTATTGTTAACAACATTTTCATATTCTGAATCTTGACCTACTTTATAGGATTCTGCTCCTTCAGACCAGAAATCTAATAAATTTAGTGTTGCGCTTGGTCCTACAGGTCCGATTGCTCCATCAACTCCTGAAGTTCCATCAACTCCTGAAGTTCCATCAGCACCATCATTACCATGATTACCAGGAACACCATCACTACCAGGAACACCATGCTCACCATCAACTCCTGAAGTTCCAGCTTGACCATCAACTCCTGAAGTTCCAGCTTGACCATCAACTCCTGAAGTTCCAGCTTGACCATCAACTCCTGAAGTTCCAGCTTGACCATCAACTCCAATGCCTGTTTCTATCCAACATCCCATTGGGTCAGCAGATATTCCTATATCTGCAGCTGTTTTTTGTACAGCAGTAAAACCGTTTGCTGGCGTTGCACCTTCAGAACAATATGTTCCTGCAGGATCAATTCTTAATGCTCTTTCCCATTCTGGCATATTAATCCAATCAGCTTCAAGTAAGTCTCCTTGGTTTCCAGCAAAACCAACAGGAATTAAATTAAAAAATTGTCGTGTCTTTGTAATAAAAACCATCATACCAACTCTTCTTCTACCTGATGACCAAATGTCATTTGATAAAGTAAAACCTGTATATGCTGAATTTCCATTTTCAAAACATGTAATTGAGGGTAAATCATTTTCATGATATATTTCTTGATAACCACCCTTTTGTGCGATAGAATGTATTATTCCATCAGACGGTGCAGTTGCTGATAAAAAGTTTGCTCTTTGTATTCCTTGTGGTAATGCCATTTTTTATTTATATTTTTTATTATACTACGTAAACTATAGGTAATTCTATATTCATTGGAACGGTGTTTAATTTATATAAAGTATAAGGAACTCCGTTTGGTCCAACAAATGCTAGTGAAGCTGAACAGTTATCTGCTGGTGCTCCATCTATTTCTAATCTTTTTTCAACCGTTAAATCACCAATTCCCATTGTATCAGGAATTGCTAACCAATAGAAGTTAGCTGAATTACTCACGGGTATTGTAAAGCTAGTACCATTTACTAATTCTGATAATGCATTTACTGGCTCATATGATCCAGGGTTAGCTAACATATCTGCGAATGATTCATCGTAATTAGCAGCTACACTATTATCAGCTTTATATAAAGTTCCTCCAATTAGATCTTGTGCGTAAGGATATCCTCCTGATCCTAAGTGGAAGTAATATGCATCAGCTTGTTCTGGTGCTGGCGTTGCAGTCGGATCTGGTATAGCTGTTGCTGTAGGATCTGGAACTGGCGTTGCAGTCGGAACTGGAGTTGCAGTCGGATCTGGTATAGCTGTCGCTGTAGGATCTGGAACTGGCGTTGCAGTCGGAACTGGAGTTGCAGTCGGATCTGGTATAGCTGTCGCTGTAGGATCTGGAACTGGAGTTGCAGTCGGATCTGGTATAGCTGTCGCTGTAGGATCTGGAACTGGTGTCGCTGTAGGTGGAACTGGCGTTGCAGTTGGTATTGCAGTCGGAACTGGCGTTGCAGTCGGATCTGGAATACATTCTGTCCATTGTTGTACACTAGTAGCTATACCTTCAGATCCTATAGTAACCCAATAGTAATTCGTTTCTTCTGATGTTGGAGATCCAGAATTCCACCAAAGGAATCCACTATTTGTAAAGTATTGTGTCCCTTGTTGATCTGCGTAAAATACGTTTCCAACTTCAGGCATAGTTAATGCTTCATCTTGATCAGTCCATAATACATATGGTCTCGCTGCGTCTCCTGCTTGGTGAGATACTCCTGAAATATATTGTGCATTACAGAAGAAATCGCGATGTTCTTCTTCGGTCTTATTAAGTAATCCATTTATGAATTCCTCAGGTTCACCTGCCATTAGATTCCATCCACTAACAACCTTTCTTTGTGGTTGTAATAATAATGGTGTTGGCGTTGCAGTTGGTACTGCAGTCGGAACTGGCGTTGCAGTTGGTTCAGCTGTTGGAACTGGCGTTGCAGTTGGTTCAGCTGTTGGAACTGGTGTCGCTGTAGGATCTGGTATAGCTGTCGCTGTAGGATCTGGAATTGCAGTTGCAGTCGGATCTGGAACTGGCGTTGCAGTCGGATCTGGTATAGCTGTTGGAACTGGTGTTGCAGTCGGATCTGGTAATGGCGTCGCAGTTGGTACTGCAGTCGGAACTGGTGTCGCAGTTGGCGAAGGAATATTGGCGTTAACAGTTAAAACATTAGTAAAAGTTTCACAACCGTTTCCGTCGACTATTTTTATTTTATAATCACCTGCAACAACTCCACTGTTACCTGAATAATCTGTAGCGTTTCCAAAAGTAAATGAGTTTGATACAACTGAATTTACAGGATTTTGAAACGTCGGATATGCGTTTTGTGGTACAGGTAAATTATTCCCTGCGTTCAATAAAGTATACTGGTAAGGTCCGACTCCTCCAGATACTGTTACTGATACTGTTCCATTTGTAATGTTTGCCATTATTTATCTTTGTTTTATTTATTTATATATTCATTTGTTTAGTAATATACTGCACCTGAACCAGAACCAGAGCCTGAACCAGAGCCTGAACCAGAGCCTGAACCATGACCAGAACTGTCTGTTGGTGATGGTGTTGGTGTTGGAATTGGACCTGAACCTCCACCTGAACCAGAACCTGAGCCATTATTTGGTGGCGTAATTGGAGATGATCCTGCACCTCCACCTGAACCTGAGCTTGTCGCAGTATTTGAATTTGTTGTTCCTGTACTATTTACACCAAATATATCACAACTATCAATACTAGGGCTAGTTTCTGATAAAGTAATTATAAATGCGCTACAGTCTCTTACTGTACTATCTGTGATATTTGTACCACTTATATAAAATTCCGCACAATCATATATAGGAGTTATCCATATATACTGATCTTCACCATAACCTGCCGCCACGTATCTTTGATAATCAGTATCTGTAATTTTAATCTTATGAAAAATTAATGATTTTCCTATCTCATCATCACTCAATGTAAGATCTTCGTTAAGTCCAAAGATTCTCCACCCTGCAACTGTTTGTTGATTATAAAGTAAATTATAATCCATCTCATCGTGTGTGAGTGCTCTACCTAATGTATGTGGATGTAATGGAAACCATTTCCCATTAATTAAATTTCTATGAAGACCGTGTATAAAATTGTAATTTTCTATGTTGCCGCTATGCATGTTAACACTTTTCTTTTTTTTATATATTCAATTTTTTAATCTTCTCGAATTAAATATCGTAGTTTTGAGTTAGATAGTAATGTTTAGTTATTAATTCTGTGTAAAAATCATTAGAAACTATTGTTGTATAATCACATGGGTTAACATAATTACCTTGTATTTGAATATATGCTTCACATTCATAGTTTTCTTTAAGAAATTCTAATCTTTTATTTCCTGTAAATACTTCTTGAATTTTTTTAACGCTCAGTTGATTTAATTCAGCTTTTTGACCAGATTCAAATATCTTACGCATATTATTTACAAATATAGCATATTTAGCTTCTTTTTGTGTTTTTAAATCTTTTTTTCTAACTTGAAAAGACAATAATCTTTGAATACTTTCTTGATTAGTTCCACAATCACATTCTGGATTAAAATGATAATACGCAAGATCTTCATCTATATGTCTCTTAAGATCAGCTAACGTCTTATATCTTAAATTAGTTTTAGTACCATAAAAGGCATCTCTGTTAAATAATATGTCAGAAACTTTTCCGTCATTATCATTTACAAATCTAAGTGCTCTATATGCACTAACTAAAGAAATTCTATCAAATATCATTATTGGTTAGTTAAATTTGTTATCATATAAGCTATTACACCAACTGTTGTAGTAAATAGTGTCCAAAATACTTTTGTAAAAGTAGATTTCCATTTTACTAAATCTTTATGTTGATCAACTAATCTTTCATAATCTCTTTCGTCCCTTTCTTGTTGTTTTCTCCACTGTGTGTTTTTAGAAATTTCAACAATTGCGCCATCATATGGATTAAGTAGTCTTTTCTTAAGCTCTGATACATCCTCTTTCATGTCACTTTGGTTATCAATCACTTGTTTGATTGAAGCTTCCAACTGAACATAATTAGGATCTTCCATTTTAGCCTTAAGACTTGTAAATGCTTCTAATAATTCTCTTACTAATTCACTGTTTGATTTATCGTTTGCCATATTAGAATGGTTTATTTTTATCTTTATTTTCTAGTTGCCCTTTAATCCAAAGTTTTCCTAGTGGATTTTTAACTGGTTTAGCAATTTGTTTAGCAATTTGTTTTTCTATCTGATCTAAAATATCACCTCCATATTCAGAATTATCTACAATTAACATGTTGCCTGCTCCGAATAATTTTTGAAATTTACCTAAGTTATCTTGAACCTCTTTCCACATCTTTTTAACCATCTTGTCTTCAAGTTTACGTTCTCTCATTCTGTTTCTCTCTAATGCAATATCTAATGATGTATTTACAAATACCATATAACAATCATATCCCATATCACGATATAAAGCTCTATGTCCTTTTATTTTATCAAAGTTTTTACCAGTACCGTCAATTACTTGACCTAATTTTCCACCTAAATAATTATTTTGCATTCTTTTAGTAAGTCCTTTAGCCTTATCTCTGATTACCATTACTTTTTCCCATTCTTCTGGATCTTTGGCTAATTTAGCTAAATCAGCAGGACTATAACCTGCTTTTTTTAATCCTGCTTCAAATGCATTATCATTATTAACCAGTTTTAATCCCGTTGCATACGACACCGAACTTACTACTCCCTTTGGAAAATTAAAAAGTTCTGTAGCAACATATGATTTACCAGAACCTGGTCCACCTGCCATAAAGAATGCCTTAAGAATTCCTTGATCATGAACACCTTCATCAATAAATTGTTCAAATAATTTTATTTTCTTCATAATAGTTAACTGTGATTTATAATCTATATATCATAAAAAAAAGAGGTACCTTTAAAAGTACCTCTTTTTATATTAAATAATTTTACTAAAATATTATAGTTCCCAGATCATCACTGTACCCGCGTCATAATATTCACTGTAATATCCTCTTTTGTTTAGTTCGTTTTCCCACTTATTAAGTACACCAAATGTGTAATTTTTGTAATCTTCAGAATAATAATCGTAAATTCTTTTTCCTTTGTACATATCACCGTCTTCAGCAGAAGCCCATAATCCACCTTCTGTTCCATCAAATTCCTCTGAAGTACTTAAAAATCTCAAATGCTTAGATGCAAATTCTTTTATTTTTTCTAAACTTACTTTAGCTTCAGTAACTACTGATTCCTTTACGATAGTATCATAATGAACTTCTTCAACGTCGCCGTTACTAGAAGCATATACATCAATCATCCATTCTTGTCCGTTATCATCTTTACCTAACCAATATTGATCTTGACCTTCATTTCCGTGATCATCAATAATATCTTCGTAATCAAATTCTACTTTATGTGTTTTACCACCATCTTTAAATTCAACATAAGGCCATTCTTTTTTAGTAACTTTAACAGCTTTAGCTTCATTAACTACTGATTCCATTGCAGCTTCAATGTCCCATTGAATTCTTTGTAATGGATCTTCACCTCTATTACTTCTTTTAACAAAATCAATAAGTCCCGGCTCATGCTTTGCATTTTGTGCCATTTCGAAACCGTAACTTGAATCTTGTCCACCACCATCATTGTCATATGCTAAATCAGAAACCCACTTGTCATATTTTCTTTGGTTCCATTTTACTTTCTTAACCTTTTTTGCATGTGGTCCATCTCCTAAAGAAGAGACTGCTGCATCATAAGATCCGGGTGTAAACACACCTAAATAAGTTCCATCACCATATTTAATTTCTTTTCTAAATCTTCTTAGAGAATATTCACCACCTTCAATTTGTTTACGTTTTGTTACTTCTCCTTGTCTGTAACCTATTTCAATCTTTTTCTCTTCGGCAGTTTTAGGATCTATTTCAAAATGTAAAGATTTAACTAAATCTGCAATACCACTGAATTTATCTTCGTTGATATTTACATAATCATTAAATGTAGGGAATAAATTATTAGATTCATACCAACCTTGTTCGTAATCTTCATCATCCTCATAATCTTCATCATAATCAGGTTCTTGATACCATGATTGATTTGGATCAGATTCAGATTCTTCGCTAAAGTCATGTCTTTTCCAATCAAATTTTGGATTTTCAACTAATGCAGGAAATAAAACTTTATTACCTTTTGCTTTAGTTTTTATTTTCTTACCTTTAGGATCAAAAGCTAAGGCAATACCTATATCTCTCATTTCTGCTTTACCCATTGCTCTAATAGCTTTAAGTACTGCTTTATCTTCTAAATCTTCTTCTGTAAAACCATTCATTTTGGCTAATAACTCATAATAATCCATATTACCAAATACACCGTAACCATCATATTTCTTTTCATGCCACTGATTACCTTCGTTATCAAACATGTATACATCAATAGTGTTTTGTCTCTCAGAACCGATTTGTACATCAGTATCGTAAGTCATCCATGAGAATTGACCTTCATTAACTACTGATTCGTTTTCAGGTAATGCTCTTTTGTATTGTGATTGTAATTCTTTAAATTCCGCTTTAAGTTTAGAAGGAATTCTTTTCTTAATGCCCCAGTTATCACCAAATATTAATGGAGCAACAGCTCCCATTCCAGCAGTTTTAACCTGCTTTTCGTATTTTCTAGCATAGACTGATCCATCGAACCAATCTAACGCAGCTTGTGCCATTTCCTTAGAAATTTTAACACCTTCTATTTCAGAAGTACTACCTTTAACTACCATTTTAAATAGTGTTTTAGCAGGAGCTTGTTTTGCCTCGTTTAATTCACTGATTGATTTAATTTTCATTTTTATCGTATGTTTTTATATGATCAATTATCTCGGTGTTTGTTAACTTTTGGTCCCAACGTATAAAGAATGCTGTTTCATATGGATGAGAACCTATCATTTCATATATTGAAGCAATATGAACTTTATCCAAGTCATCAGATTCTTTCTCGCTATTAGTTACATGAGAACGTAATCCTTTAAAATTATATATCTTATTAAATTTAAGATCACTCTCCTTATGATTTAACGGCTTAGAACCATAGTATTCCAGATGATATCCTAACTCTTCTAGAGGAGTTATCATATTATCCTTATGATTCTTTATGGTTTTCTTGTTAGGTAGTCCAGCTTCACCATAAAAACATATGGCTATCTGTTTTGACCATTTAGATACAGTATCTGAGCATACACCTAGTACACCTTCAATTTTATCCGTGTCATATACTATTGTACCTTTAGCATAATCATTATTATTAGACCATGCAAATCCCTGAGAAGTCATAGCTATTGAATCTAATTTGTTATAAAAGAAATTTAATGGTTTGGCATTTTCTAATAAGAATGAAAATGTCGGTGCATTCATGCAATTTATCCATAGATAATCGGCATTTTTAATTATCCATTCCCATGAGACTTCATTTTTAGGACCGTCTTGTCCTAAAAAACATTTGTCATGAATATACCATAAATCTATTTTTACATTATATCCTTGATCTATTGTAGAATCTATATAATCTGGCGTATTTTCTAAAAGTGAATTAGGGCCAGTAATATTACCTCTGTTAGAGATTAATAACATGATGTTTATTATTTATACGTCTAGTTTGTTAGAAGTTTCAACCTTTTTACGAGATCGCCACCGAAATAAGATAGCCAATCCAAAGAATAATCCCGCCATAACATACATAACTAAATTGGCGTACCAAAGACTTCCAGTGATTGTCGTTAGCCAATATTGGATTACGTCGAACCCAAGAGGGTTGAAAAATAGAGCTATCATCATGCTCCAATTCGCTAGGCGGCTTGTTAATTTTTTCGGTATGTCCACGACTATCTCCTTCCATTATTTTAAAATACGATTTACTATTATTAGTATTCAAATGGAGGTGTTCCATAATCTTTTTGTTGGATACCGTGCCATTTTCCTGCACTGAAAAAATACCACCATCCATATTTAGTGTCGTCTACTACTTTAAATTCTTTAGGTAATTTAATACTTTTCTTAGAAGCTCTAGCAATATACTTTAATACAGGAACTCCGTCATCCCATGTTTTAGTAGTTGATCTAGCATCAACTGATTTACCGTCTGAAAATGCATCATAAACTTTAGCATCATCAATTTCATCAGCTAATGAGTCTATTGCAGATTCATATACTTTAACATCGTTTAAGAAAGTTTCAAATAATTTTACTTCTACAAAAGGTTTTAATGATTTTTTAGATTCATGAATTTTATTATCTTCATTAGAATAAAAATCATATCCTTTACCTTCAACAAAACCATCTTTATCAAATTTAACATAACTTCCGCCCTTTATAGGATTCTTAAAATAAGCCGAACATCTAGTATTTAAATTAAGTAATTCTTTTTTAGCTTTGTTTACAGACATGTCTTCACAAAATATTCTACCACTGTGAAAACTACTAGCTACGCGTATACCTGAACGACTTTCATAGATAACCTGCCCTGTGAATTTATAATTCTTAGCTTCATTTTTTTCAAAAGCTGTTGCTTCTTCTTCAGATTCAAATACAGCTGCTATCCATTCTTCTGCTTTATCGAATCTGTGCCCTTTTTCTGGGTTAGATCCCCATACTGTGTATGTTTTTTGTGTTGCCATAATATTTTCTTTATGATTTAATTAATGTACATATTTAATTCATATCCAGCTGTTCCACTTCTACCATATATTTGAACATGTAAAGCTTTCTTTTGCTCTTTATCGTTTTTATATAAACTTAATGTATCTTTTTTAGTTGCGCCTTCTTTTGGTTTAAAGAACGCGTCAACATATGCATTACCATATTCTTCGTTATCAAGATGATAACCCTTTACTGCTGCGTATCTTTCAATTTCGTCTATTGTTGAAGAGTATGTTCTGTGATAAATTTGAAAATCACCCCTTGACTCACTTACGTATTCTTCAAATAATTTTACCTTTTTCATTATTAGAAGTTTAATTTTTTAATTTTCTTTATAATAGTTTTAACATCATCATCTTTATCGCCATATACTGGAGATTGATTAGATTTATTCCAAACTGCCATATTAACTACTGTACCGTCTGAATTAATATTATAAGAACCGCCGTCAAATTCCATACCATCAATATCTAAATCAAATGAATCTTCTTGAATATCTGGATTAACTGTATATTCCTTTTTATCAACTTTAGAAAGTGCATCTGCAAATTTCTGTGCTACCTTTTTAGTTTCTTCTTTTGAAAGACCCGCTGGACTTTTTCTAGTTAAATGAGATATTTCACTAACATTAACAAACTCTTCAAATAGTTTTACGTGTTTCATTTTATTTATGTCTTTTTTGCCTCCTTTATCATTACATTTTCTTTACTTTCTCCCATTTACCTGAATCTGATATTGATTTTGTAGCATCTGAAAATTCTTTTGCAGTATCTACTGATTTCTTATAGTCAATACGTAAAGTCTCTTTTGGGTAATTAGTACACCATACTTTTTCACCATCCCAGTAAAATGTAGCTCTATCTTCTGGTCCTTTACTTCCCCATGGAATTCCATCTTCTCCTGGTATTTCTATATATGCAGGGTTGTTACTGTGTCCGTCTGTCCAAAGAATTGCACTTTTCATACCAGTGTGACCTAGTTTTTTAAGCTTCTCAAGATTCTTTTTGCTAAGGTTAGGATGAACCGGCTCTGGTTGAATAAGCCAGTTCTTATTTTCTTTAGTGAATTCTTCAAATAATTTTACTGTTTTCATATTATAGTTTTTATAGTTTAAATTTGGCATCCTTAAATGCTTTTTTAATTTGTTTAGTTACATCAGATTGAATACCTGGTCCTCTAAAACTTCCACCTATTTCATAAGCTCTTTCTTTTACAGATTCTGCGAATGATTTTGCTTCATGATAAACTTCCATTTCTAGAGCCTCTCTTCTTTCGTCTTCGTCAGCTGAAATAGTTCCATCAGCATTAGCTTCAGTGATATTTTGTTTTGTAGAAGATCCACATTTGCAATTGCCTCCACATTCACATTCGTTTATAAAATCTTCAAATAATTTAGTATGCTTCATGATAAAATATATTTTTTATAATCTATATATCCTATTTATTTAGCTCTAATTGTACTTTAGCCCAATAATGTTCTGTTCTTGGATTTTTGTAACCTCTTGGTCCACCATTCCAATTTCTTGCGATAGTTTCAAAGCCACCTTCTGGGTGGTGATAATTCTTCCAAATTATAAACATTTCAATAGATTTATTCCTACTAAATCTGTCTTTTAATTTAAATTTCTTTTTGATTTTTTGCTTTTTTAGAATTCTATTAACTTCTCTTACCATAATAGGTCTAAGTTGTAAAACTCCAATTGAAGGCTCATCTAAATGTGTATCGCCTATTGCAGAATCGTTACCCATAGATTCTACTTGAATTAATGCCATAATTAATTTATCAATTTTTGGCTCAATTACTATTTCTTCTATAGGTTTCGGTTCAATTGTTTCTACTGGTTCAATAAATTCTCTAGAATAATCCTCCCTATAACTAGGTGATATCATGAAAGGTAAAAAGATAATCAGTACTGTATTCCTTAGAGTATTACGCATAATATTTGCTTAAGATAAACTAAAACTTTGTATATTTAAACTATCATTAAATTCTTTCTCTTCTTGTTTTTCCCATTTACTTGTTTCGACTCTATCATGAACTGAAATAGGAGCATCTGATGGGAATCTTGAATCTGATGTGTAAATAAAATTACCACCAGCCATAGAATGCCTTCCACTTTTAAATAATCCTGCAGGAACTGCGTAATTAGATTGCTTTCCAAATATTGTTCTTTCAACAAGTATCAACTCATCATCTGGAATTAAGTCAGTTTGTAAATTTGGTCCATGGTGAAGAATAATACTATCTTCTCTAGAAGTTAAACCATTGTTTGTACAATCACCTAGTGAATTTCTTAGTACGAATGTTAAAATTGTGTCCATCTCTATTTGTTTTTTAATTATACTACTAATATACCAAAAAAAAGCCAAATAAAAAAATATTTGGCTTATTATTTTCTAAAAAGTTACGAACAATTTAAAATACGAATTGAAAAGTCTTTAATAGATCTTTAGCTTTAATAGAATCTGCTTCTACGCCAAACTCATCATATAATTTTTGGTACATTTCATCCCATAAATCTTGATCTGCTAAATCATTTAATACATCTTTATTATCTTTAATAAATCCTTTTACATCACCTCTGATATCTTCATTAACTTCAGTGTCTACTGCAAATTTTTCAACTAATGAATCCAATGTTATTTTTTCAGAAACTACAGATTCTTCTAATTCGTCAATAAATTCTTGAACATCACCACCGTCATTTAATGAGTATGTAAATTCATCTTTAGCTTTATTAGAAATAATTACAGTATCGCCTTTGATTTCAGCCTTCATGTTTTTCATTCCTTGAAGTGCTTGTTGAATAAGTATTAAAGCATCATCTGAATTTTGACCAGACCTTCTTTCAGTAACCGCTGATTCCATTAAACCGATTGCAATCTCTCCAACTTCTCTATCGCCACTGTCAACATATCTTTTGTTAAGTATTGCAAATTTAAAACCATCCGCCTTTATCGTATACATTGGCATCATACTATCACTATAGTCGTATTTGTATTTACCTGATTTTAATTCTTTACCAATTGCAAAGAAATCTTTAGCTTTACCTACTAGATCTGCAAGATTATCTAAATGAGTTCCTGCATCGTCCTTTTCATTGATTGTTTTTGCTTCATAAACTTCTATTGCATCTTCTATATCTTGTAAGTCCATACCGAAGTTTTCAGCGTGAGCTACTGCATAGTCAACTAATTCACCATAACTAAGATCATTTCTTGCATCTTCCCATTCTTTTCTAGTTTTTCTATTATCAGAATTTCCATATGCATCGTCTAAGAAATCGATTAGAACTTCTTCGTCTTTTGTATTTAAATAAGAATCTATTGCCATTAATTCTCTATTTTCACTTAAACTCTGTTCTTTGTTTTGTTCTTTAGCAAAAGCAAAAGCATCTTCTTCAAGTTCAAAACACTTAACTAATGTATCGCCTTCCCAAACACCATATGGTGTTTCAGGTTTATCACAATGTCTTACTTCATATTTGTCATTTGGATTTTCACTGTGATGTTCATTAACTTCTGATTCAAATAATGACTGTAAAAATTCTACTTCATCTTTTGTAAAATATTTTCCAATCGTTCTTGCATTATTAATCTTTATCTTAAGATCACGAACTTCTTTCTTACTCATTTCT
>Ga0209092_10002961_pt1 | contig 15138 bp, 8 predicted proteins | sample FraStrMetagenome_FD_187446 | JGI IMG/M metagenome (GOLD analysis project Ga0209092, IMG submission 187446) | Marine eukaryotic phytoplankton communities from Arctic Ocean - Fram Strait ARC3M Metagenome (SPAdes) (version 2) | ecosystem: Environmental > Aquatic > Marine > Oceanic | place: Fram...
GTTACAATAGAATAAAGCTACGATAAGTGAGTCCTGCAGAGATGAGTGCTCATATTTTTCAACGCTAAGTAAATAGTCGTACAAAAAGATCGTACCTTGGTGATTTGTGACTATACCATCCATCCCCTTGGTGTCTTTTCATAATGAAAATAGATCTAAACAAAATAATTCCGTCACAAACTGCACACTGCCTTCAACATTGAAATTTTTACGTTCATCATTACAAATTTTGCTCAAAATGAACAAAAGAAAAGAAATTGCTTATTTCCTTATTTGTAAACATGCAATGAATAATCATTACTACAACGGGAGTTTCAGGCTAGGTCATAGAGGGAGGATCTAAAATTTCTAGTTGGACGAACAACTTGACTTTTTTCAATAACATAAATAGAAAGTCTTTCGTAATCAAAACACCACAACCTTCAATATAAACAATCACAGCAAACATATTAGATGCCTGCCTTATAATATCATCCACAAAGTCTTATGCTTGCATCCTAAGACATTCTTTCCAAGGTCCGGTAGACCATTCATGTGAAGAACTGCGAATCTCAGCTGTGATGTCAAAAACAGTTTGTGTTCAACTATTATTTCCTCGTTTGATAAAATTATGATGGTGCAATTATGAAAAAGCATGTATTAATAATAATACAATATTTATATAATCTTTTCTCCATTGTGTTCTAGTGATAAAAGATTCTATTTCGTATGTGCAAGGCTTATGAAAGGATTAAATGAACTCCAAAACGGCAAGGTCTGCACAGAAAGCATGTGCAAGTGCGTTTGAAGTCACCGATTATAATTAATAAAAAAAGAAGTACTAGTAGGGGCGACTGCATTACGAATAAAGATATGGTCTGGAAACTACGATCATTCTATAGTAATAGTCTCTCTAGAATGAGATCTTTGAGGAGCACACTAGGAACAATTGTGAAGTAAAGATGTTCTTGATCTATACCCCATGATGATAATATTTTAGTTCCAAGTCTCTTCTTGAGATAAAGATGATTGTTTTTATCCTGGTATCAAGCAGTGGAGTTTGGGTGCGTTAAAGCATTTCTTCCATAAAGACTTCAATCACATTGAAATCACGAAAAGTGAGTAAATAGAATAGCGAATAAATAATGTACTCGCAAAAAGAGATTCCTACTGTCACTCGATTAAAGAGTATATTATACAAGCATGAGATCCATGTTATGAGCCACGTGACTATCCAATTTGATGATCAGTGCAAAAAAGAAATGAAGTGTATGAAACGTATGGATTCTGTGATCAGTACCATTTATTTCGTAAGAAGAGAAAAACTTGTCATCTGCGTGTAGAGCAAACATGATGGAGTACCCACACCTCAGCATGGTGGACAACGATTAGAAAGAGTAGGTACTATATCCTACAGAAGAATTCTTTTTTTTACTTGACGACTTTATTTAGATGATTATTGCATGAGCTCGTCATATGAATATGGACCGTTTGTTTGTTGCTATGACGTAATATTGATATGTTCTTTATTTCTTACGAGAAAATTTTTAATTTGGACTGTTATACTTGTAAGTAGTACATATATCTTATCGTAGAGTTCTACGTGAAGCATTAATGAATCTCCTACCACGATCAGCAACAGCAGTCAACCAACCCACTTCAAAACCGTGACTCTTTCGAATATTCGCAAAGATCAAAATTTCGAATTCATATATATTCGTAGTGCATTGAATTTTCTGATATGAGCACCGCTGCCTGCCCTTTCGCTCAGCAGAGCAACCATGAAGATAATAATGAATCGAAAGATGATTTTTCCTCATTGACTTCGAAGGCATTGGAACAAGCGAGAAGCAATTGTCCTGCATTTCGAAACTCCAACGCAAACGGCAAAGTTACGTGTCCGTTTCGCGATGCTCAGAACGCAGATGAGTTTAGGAAAAAAATGCTTGCAGTTCCCAAAAATCATTGGGTTGGAAAAAACATGACTGGGAATGATCATGGCTCTATCCCTTCAGCAGCATCTCTTTCCAGCGACACGATGTCCACGGGGTCTCGACCTGATGTCCTCGTGAATGAATATAAAGATGATGAGCAAGGTAGTGACGTAAGTACTCAGTTCCGATTGGTCATGGAACATATGCATGTTGTTTCCAAATCATTACGGGATATTGGTTCGGATGCAAGTGCTGCGGAAGGAGTGAAAGGAGTTCAAGCTTTGAACAAGTTGCCGAATGAGTTCACTAAAACTATCTTTAGCGGAGAATGTCCTTTCAAAACATATTATCACCCACACGAGAATAACAACTACAAATCGTACAGTACATATGGAGATGCAATGGAAGATTACTCTTTCATAGCAACCATAGCAAATCTTGCATCAAAGTATCATGGTGAAAGACAGCGCGCAGATGAAGAGACTATCGAAAAACCTCAAAGAATTCAAACGAAGAAAATGTTTCTGTCAACGGCTCTGAAGAAAGGGACAAAAAGTAGCCACAAAGCAGCTGAGAATGTTCACTTTGTCCGTAATTTCATTAAAGGCAAGATCCAACGAGAACTTTACGCCACCCTTATTGCGAACCTATACTTTATTTATTTCACTCTCGAAGAACTCCTAGATGAACATGCCCCATTAGTATTTCCTTCTCTCCACAAACCTGATCAACTACGCAGGACAAAGACATTGGAACAGGATGCGGAATATTTTTATGGACCAGATTGGAAGTCTAAGGTTGAACCTCTCCCAGCCACAGCTGATTACATACATCGATTACACAACGTAGCAAAGAACGATCCTTTGCTCCTCCTTTCTCATGCATACACACGCTACCTGGGTGATTTAAGTGGTGGACGTGTTCTTCAGCGTGTAGCTCGTAAAGCTTTGAAGCTTGAGGAGAAGAAGTGTAAGGATGGAAAAATTTTATCTGGCTTAGATTTTTATGATTTTTTGAATATCGAAAATCCAAAAGTTTTCAAGAACGATTACAGATTAGCTCTTGATGGATTAAGTGATTTGGATGAGAGACAAGTCTCAAAATTGGTTGGAGAAGCAAATGTTGCGTTTGTGTTGAATATGAGAGTATTTGAAGAATTGGATATTTTGTCCGGCGTAGAGGGCGCCAAAGTGCGCCCTCTGGATGAAGCATTGGCGTACTTTAACGTAACCACTGAATCAAGTGACCCACACAAAGGAATGAAAGGCAACGACAATGAGAAATGCCCATTCTTAGTTCAGAAAGCAAAGGAAAAATCATCAATATCTTCTCCAATGAGCTCCGGCGATGTTAGTGAGCATGGGAAGAAAAGATGCCCTTGGCCTTTTATATTTGCACATGATCCAATGCAAGGAATGAGAGATTACCAAACATGGGTTGTTATTGCACTTTTCTCTTCTTGGATTTACCATCAAATTATCTCTCAATGATTGTCATCGAGTAAATGTACAATTTATTGGACGTATGGGGTAGACATTTGATAAAGTACTTCCAGCATTGTGTGACATAAAAACCCACTTTCAAATTCGAATTGAAATGTTGAATCATAAATATTTGTACTTTTAGACTTTTAAATATTATTCATGATAAGATCTTTAAGCCATATATCCACTCATGCCACCAAATAGGTCATATTAATGCTGAAGAAGACTCTACTTTACCTTCACTTTTTAATTTTTGTAGCTACCCACAGATTTAGACAAATGCTAACTTAATTGGATTCTTCTTCCTATGAAATTCAGGCTCTACTGCGCTTCTTATAAATTCCATTAGATCAGGAGCTGTATCATTTAATGTACAAAGTGTAAAACGCTTGTTATCCTCATGAGAATCTAAAATAAGCAATTCAGTATGCTTCAGTGATAAAGCAGGTTTACCATTATTTGAGGAAGCAAGCTTCAGCAAACGATTTGGGGTACCAACACCAATTCCATACTTATTTTCACGAAGCATGGTGATTTGCTGATTTAAATCAAAATGCTTTGAAAACAATTTAGCAGTCCTTATGTTCATGGAAGATAATGATTTTAATATAACTGTGGCTCTTCGTGCTGAAAGACAAACAATCAAAACCATCGGAGATTTGGTGGTTTTCCATTTCTTCAACTGTTTAAAAGATGATATGCTATTTTTCAAAAAAATTCCCAAAGGTGATATTTGTGGAGGTATTGGAGTTGATGTTTTTTGCGATAAAATAAAAGAGGCTGAATCGAATATAGATTTTTTAGAAACTAAATTCTCATCATTTTTATCTCGTAGGAAATGGACATAACATGACCATAGGAAAGCTGCCTGTACATCCGTACCTTTGTCAACAATATCTCTTCCGGTTTCTAAAAGCAGTTTTCCTTTATTCACTGGTTTTTCTTGATTCACAAGATCAAGTTGAGTTGCAGTTTTCCGTTTTTTTGATTTCCTATCTGAATCTGAAGTTGTGTTTGATCTTTTGGAAATATTTATGTTAGTTTCCTCTCCTGTATTGTTGCCACTTTCATCATCTGACTCCACAATGCTCGCACTGAAGTCGGTTAGTTTGACGTTGAGGTATTCGTCGTCACTGCCAAGATCATCGCCCCCCATGATTGAAATTGCTCCGCTGTGTCTTGGGGGAAGAAATTGAGAAATGATTGGTGATGACAATTCTTTGTAAAGAAATTACGTAGGTACTCACATGACGTATACTACTTTTGAGCTCAAATGAGGAACTTATTTTTTGAGCATATTCTAAAGAGTCAATTTTCCTCAAATAAGTGTATCGAAAGAATGAGCAGATTTATCAATATTTTTTATTAACTCATGCTTAATGACAGCTCTAAAGTATTGCTCTAACTAAGGAGAATGAATAATAAGCGTCTTGGACTTTTCTCATATTAACAAAAATTCTCTGTTTTGCGAAAAATAATCATATAACAAGTCTGATGAATTGTTCATATTCAGAACCTAAACTTGACACAGTAAGCTCGAATATTTTACTTTTCATCGTGCTAGTAAATTGCAGTGTATCAGCTCAATTAGGCATACATTAATCAATAACGAAAATAATCCACAAAGTTAAAGATACTCGTGTGAAGATAAAATATTAAATTATTTCCAACATAGAAAAAAGAGCTATAAATGAAAGGTAAGTTGTAGCTCCACAGTCCTCTATCCTATTTCGTCTGAGTATAGATCAATAAAATTGTTCACAGCAGATCAACACAAAGTATCTTTTAAAATTGTAGAATTGAATGGAAACTAAATATAAACCTCTTTTGTAATCCAAATCAATCATAGGTACTCTTCAATAACTTTTCGATCTTTCAAAGCTGGGGAATACTTTCGGTACCTATATTTCTCCACTTCAAAATTCTTGGATGTTCCTCAATTTGTGACTGAGAATTGCTTTTCGTATCATTCGTTTTTGTTCTGAACATAAATTCAGCTCGTTTTTGCTAACCGTTATTTGTTTAATCGTGTTTTAATTTTTTTGTGGTAGAGACCCAGCAGTATTCCGTACAAAGTTTAGGAATTTTGATAGTCCTTATTTATGTCTCCTTTAATTACAAAGTTGTTACCCGTATACGAAGCTACATACGTTTAGTTTTGAATCAGATGGTTTTAATCTTACGTTGTTGGTAAAAGCAGCAGCATGTTCATGTATATCAGCAGAAAATGGGTTTTAGATATATTCCTACACGGAGCAAGGTAATAATTTTGAGTTTAGGTTTTGTAGGTTGTTGAGACACAACGCGTTGAGGATAGACAAGGAATCCATCACCATGACTGACGAGTCTTCAGCTACAACAAACCTCGCCACTGGAGGAGCAATGGCATTGCTAAATGGAGCGGTAGGAAATGTGTGAGTTTAAAATGGAACGGTTTTGATAGTTTGAAAAAACTCCTGTATCTTGCATCTTGGTTCTGGGTCTTAAATCATGCATCTCGCAATGAAAGGCGGTCTTACGAAGAATCTCATTCTCCTTCCCGAATCGAATTGTTGGAAAAACTTAAAAAGAAAAAAAGTTTGCTCAGAATTGTGGATGGACCTTTTTTCATAAGACTAACAATTTATGACTTTAAATCAATAGGAAAAACAAATGGGAAGGGAGCAAAGGCCAAGAAGCGTTAGCCAATGTGTCCTCATCCATCGATCAAGACACGAAGGATCTCATAGCAAACGCAAAAGCAAAATTCTTTAACCCAGCCTGCATCCGCTCACCAACTGTCTTTTTTGGTATTGGCGAACCACGTCCCTTCTTCATTGAAAAAAGCCCCAAAGAGCTTGTAGATAGAATCAAACACAACCTCTCTTTTTTCTACCTCAACTATGGAATTATTTCAGCTATTTTATTCTTCTTAACATTAGTCACAAGTCGAGCAATTATTGGAATCATAATTCTTGCACTGAGCTGGGCCAGCTTTTTGAAAGCGTCTGCTTCAGGATCTATGACTATTGCAGGTAAGTAAATACTCCAGATATGACAATTTAGATTTTTCAAACTATTGCTCATAGGTTTGCGACTGTAAACTCGATAATATTCAAAAGGTTTTTCCATTTCACAGAAAAAAGCAACAATCGTCATGACAGCTGTTAGTGGCCTATGGCTTTTCTACCTATTATCACATGTTTTCTGGTACACTGTTTCAACTTCAGGTTTCTTAGTTGCCCTTCATGGATTCTTTCGTGATGCATCCATGCATCAAGATGAAGGAGACAAAGTTGAAATGTCTGGTGATTTGAATTTGGGTGACAGTCTCGGAGAAGATGCAGCTTTCCTGAACCCCGTTGAGGTTGAAGACATAGAAGATGAAGTATAGGTTGTAATACGATCACAGTATTTTGAATAAACTTGAAGTGCTTGCGAACAAATGAAACACCTCGTAGTTCAATGTATATATTGAAAGTGTCAATGTAAGCAATTTGATGCAATACTCTGCCCGAATATATTTGTGAGGATTCATTCTGTCGTGTTTTGCATTTCAAATTCCGAAGTATGTACAAGAAATCAATTCACACGCTTCACATACAACAAGAAAGATAATTACTTATGTAGGCATATTTTCTTATTTCCTCATTTCATTTGTAAATATATTTTGGCCAATCTGTATAATATTGTAAAGTAGCATCGTTGATTATAAGTTTTACAAAAAGCAAAGAATTGTTCCAAAAAGCACAAAGCACTTCTTGCTCAAAATGGTGAGATATTTAAGCTAAACCCACAAAGATTATAATCTCAATGAAAGCAACTGCGATGGAAGGTCCACAATACAAATGAAAAAAATTGTTTGCAGATGTAACTTTTGCTTCACGGCCAAAATAATTGAAAAATTAAAAAATCCAAAAAATGATGGAATACGTGGTAACATTGTCATATGCGCATACTTTTCACTCATTATGTTTTATTTAAGTATGTACGGTACTACGATACATAGAGTGCTCGTATGTTGAGCAATCGAACAACAATCCCCCGGACTACCTGAACGAATCCATTCTACACCATTTATTTATTCTTTTGCTGATCTTTTTAAATTTGTTCTTCACATTAATTTTAGCTGCTGTGTGTAAAGAAAAACAAATACAAATAACATCATGAGCATCAGCGGTGGTGTAGCAATAGCCTCCACTGGGTCTGGATCCACTTCAGGAACAAGAATAGACGTTACTTTAAAGCTACCGCAATTGCAAAATTTATGTAAAAGAGATCCAGCCGGTTATCGCGATGACTACGATGCACAATTACGTCGCCTCAAGTCAGAATGTGGGATTTTGGCTCTTTCTCCATCAAGTCATCCTTCTCCTAGTCTGATCGAGCTAATTCAATTTGCAGCTGCTGTGAGCTCAAGCAGCTACAAAGGGAAAGAAAGTGATGAAGTTGCTCAGTTATTAATTCGCCTTTTAGTAGGAAATGATCAAGTTGAAATAGACTCCTCCACTATTCAAAACAAAAAGAATAAAAACTCAATGTCAATACTTTACATGAGTTCTGATTCTAACAATGCCATCCATTTACATAAAGATATTCGAAAAGCATGCGTTTCTGCTCTCATTCTTATGCGGAACAAAGGGGCCGTTCAACCATTGACTTTACTTCATCTTTTCTTCCAAATCATGGCAACAGTTCCTGACAAAGCTCTGAAACAACTCCTATATTCGCACATTGTTAATGATATCAAAAATGTTAACAAGAAAGGAAAGCGAGACGACAAACTAAACAGGAGTGTGCAGACATTTCTACATAAAATTATTGTCAATGTGAATCAATCTTCCAAAAACAATGCGAGCAATCAATCTGATCACAACTTTATGAAAGAAGACCACCCACTTAATATTGCTGCTCGTAAAGCAGTTGATATGATTTGCGATTTATATCGCAAACATGTTTGGACAAGTGATCATACAGTAGCTATTCTATCTTCGGCTGTGCAATCGCCAATCACAAATGTCATGACAAGGGCTATTCGTTTCTTTCTTAACATCGAAGAAAAAATGGAATATGATCGTCAAGTCAAAGAAGATACTATTTACGAAAGTTCTCAACAGATTGACATGCATGCACATTCTACCAAAACACGAAAGAAAAAACGCAGAATAACGAAGGATGTTAGAAATAAAGTGAAAATTCAACAAAGAAGAGAAATGGAAGATGCTATGGAAAATTATGCTCTTTTGGCTGAAAATGACAAAGGAGGAGTTGCAGCATCTAGAAATCTATACCCTGCTATTGAACTTATCAATGATCCACAGGGACTAGCGGAGCATTTATTGAAAAAAATCAAAGCTTCCAATTCCTCTTCTTGTAAATTCGAGGTTAAACTTCTCATGATTAACTTTGTGACACGATTGGTGGGTAACCATGAACTTATTTTATTGCCTCTGTACCCTTCTCTACAACGATACATGGGTGGCCATCAAAAGGACGTGACAAATATTTTAGCTTATACAGTCCAAGCATGTCATGAATATGTACCTCCCGAAGAAATTTATGCGATACTGAAAACAATCGCGCATAATTTTATCACAGAACGATGCTCTGGAGAACAGATGGCAGTTGGTATCAATGCTGTTCGTGCAATCTGTAACCGTGTCCCCTCTGTCCTTTCCATTGAAGAAGATAGCCCTGAGATGATAGCATCTTCAGAAGTGGGGGGAGAGAAGAAAAAAAGTGGTATTGCAAGCCATAACTACACTATGCTTGATGTTGAAGCATTTGCTCGTGATTTGGCTGCCTATACAAAGCATAAGGATCGTTCTGTGTCTATAGCTGGACGTGGATGGGCGAATTTTGTTAGGGAAGTGCACCCATCGTTACTGCAAGGAAAAGATCGCGGCATGGTTGGTTCAGCTTTGCATAGATCCGGTCAAAAACCGTTGCGATATGGAGAACGCAAGGTTGCTGATGGAGTTGAAGGAGCTGATCTGTTGGCAGAATATGAAGCTAAGAAAGCTGAATATTTGAAAAACAGACAAAATATGGGTAGTGATGATGAGCTTGATTCAGATGATGATGGTATTCAAGAGGAACGAATGAATGATGAAGAGGACGATGAGGATGGGTGGGTAGATATGGAGAATGACGATGAGGGTGACGATAATGAAGCACCCAAATTGGTGGAAATGAAAGAAAGTAAGGACGGTTCACTGAATCCCGTTTCAGACGAAGGCAATGAAGGAAAATCAAATGCCACAATCGATTTGAAATCCATGTCAAAAGAGGAACGAAGGAAACTTCGTCAAGATATGTCTTCTACACGAGTTTTCACAACATCTGATTTTGAAAAAATGCGTAAGCTGGTAGAAAGAGAGCAGAAGATTAGAAGGGATCCACGTGCTGCTGCAAAGAGAAAACATGCTATTGCGAAGGGAAAAGAATTTGAGGAATTGAGTGATGATGACATCTCGTTGGATAGCGATGATGAACAAGGTGTTTCCACGCACGGAGTTGTGAATCCAATCGATATTATGGCAAATGCTAAGAAAAAGCGAATGAATAAAGCTGAGCGTCTTGAAAAGATTATTGAAGGTAGAAGTAAATTCGAACAAAAGGTACGTGCACAGTGATGAGTGACAAACTTTTTACAATGACTGTTTTGGAGTAAGCTTATATCTTTACACTTTACCCAACTTCCAATCTCAAAATATTATAGGTCCGTGCCGGTGGTTCCACGAATACAGAAAAGAGCCGCAAGAAGAGTTTTTTGATGACAAAGTTCTCCTTCCATGCAAGAAAAAAAATTGGAGCAAAGACAACGAGCAAGAACTCCAAGAAGTCAATAATGAAAGGCTCCCATACTGCAAAGAAACGTCGCAGAAAATTATAAAGGTTCTATTGAAAATGCTATATGAATACTAAGAATAAAATGTTAGCAGATGAGAACCCTGTTGCTACTGTTTTACATAATTTTATCTTGCTAAAAAATAGGAAAAAACATGAGCAACATCATTTATTCCTAAATCCAATTGCATGTGTCAAAAGATAAGGTTTTAGGACATGAAAGATGGAGTCTGCCTTTTTCTATTCATTTGAGAGTTATATTTTTCTAAGAATAGCATTCTTTATGGCGTAAATCACCTCTTCGTTTGAGGTGAAAGGTTTTAAAATGCAAGATGAAACTATCGAAGTAAATGGTCAGCAATGTGGTTGTGCATTAGTGGTGTTTCTTATCTCAGTTTTTATTGTTATTTTTTTTCTAAATGGAATTTGGTGAAACCTGTCCCCCGGGCTGGGGAATTTCAATGAAGGTTCCGGGCAGCATTGAAAAAGTACAAGTCCCGAATAAGAAAGCGTAAGAACAGAATAACTATAATGAAGTATGACTATTCTCAAAAAACACACAACAATGAATTCCAACAGATTCCAAGAAAAGAAATAAGTTAATACCATTTTTTCGCCTTTTGCAACACTTCTCATCGAATATCAAACGAAATACAGTGCTCTGACTATGGCTGATGACTGGACAGCGCAAGAAGAAGCATTTTTTGGCAAAGCGATCTCGAAACCATCGGACAGATCAAATGCAGTGAATGGAGTAAAAAAGAATGATGCGGTAACATCCTCGTTGTTGGGACGGTTCAAAGATAAAGCAAGTAAACGTGAATGGAGCTCATATCCAGCCGCAGCAGCCAATCGAAGGTCCCTCAATGCAACCTTTCCTAACCCAACAAGACCCACAATACCGTCCAAAGCAATAGCAACGCCACAATTTAATTCTAAACCAAGAACACCATCCACTGGGAATCCACAGCAACCTTCTTTTTTTCATCGACCTTCTTCCAATAGTTCCAATGGAAGAAATACTAACAACAATAATAACAACAAGAAAAGTTGGTCGAATTTGTACGCAAGAGCTAATCAATCCATAAATCAAAAGCTTAAAAATATGGTTCCTAGTTGTACTGTGTGCGGAATAATGGCACCTACACGCTATCATTATCATCCCTTTTTTCCTAATCAAAAAGCATGCATTCATCATACTGAAGAAAATGGCGAACTAATCATCTGCTCATCGTGTAAACGATATGAACCATGTTCTAAATATGGTTTAATACCCTTTGAAGACTTACAAGACAATGGACGAAAAATATGTCCTGCATGTATACGAACGATCATTGTAGATTCACAGGATGCAGCCCCACTTTGGAAAAATGTTGTTTCATTTTTCGATCAAAATCATTCCATGTTTACCAATGATGGGTACTCTGAATTTGACTTACGTTCATTGAAATTGCGTATGGAATCGATTCCTATAGTCATAGTGGATCACGATGGATTAAATGATCCTTGTGTAAAGGGTAGCGGTCATGGGAAAGGAAATACAAGAGGATTATGCATGTTCGAATACCGTTATATTCCAGGTTTATCTACAATAAAGCAAAGATATGAAAGAAATGGAGGTGGTAATTTGCGACATTTTTTGCAAAGTAAATCATCTCAAAGTACCAATGGTGTATTTCAATCCGTTCTCTCAAATATATCAAACGCCCTCCCATCATCATCATCTGCAAATGTCACAGCAATTCTATGCCTAAAAGGACTACCAAGTGATTTAGTTTCGTCTATATTAGCTCATGAAGCTACTCATGCTTGGCTTAAATTACATCCTAGTTATGACCCAACTTGTCCTGTTCCTCTTCAAGTTGAAGAAGGATGCTGCCAGTTAATGGCATATTTGTATTTATCATATCTTGACGAAGGAGATCATCAATTTTATAACAAATATATTCGTGAGGATAATCAACCAACAGACTATAAACTTCGACAATATTTTCGATATTGTGTAGAGACAGATCCCAGTGAAATATATGGTGAGGGGTATCGTCAAGCGGCCGCTGCTTATTCAAAAATCCAAAGCATTGCAGCATTGCTGGAACATGTTGCAATCCATAAAAAATTCCCTTCCTAAAATTCAGTAAAATAATTGGAATATTATTAAGTATAAAATGTAGGCTATATATGAGCCATTATGAATCTATCACAACCAAGCAAGCGAAACATCTTCTTTCCCTGCCTTCTTCTCAGGGACACTTTGCTGTTTGTTCTTTTCATTAAGACGCCGTTCAAGTCGACTTTGAACTCTCTGCACCAGCTCTGCCTTTTTTCCTCGTATATTTTTCTCTCCTCCAAAATATCTCAAATAGATTTTCAACACATTAACATTACAACAACTTATTTTATCATCTTGATGTAATTGTATCCAATGCTCCTCATCAAAACGATCAAAGTCACCTCGAACTTCATTCCCTTTTCGTTTTCTTTTGATTCCTTCAAGCTTAACATGATTTTCTTTTGGAAGAGAGTCACGAAATGCATCAATTTCAGAACCTGCTGCTCGTAAAATTTGATATGTTTGCATCTGGAGGACATCTTCACTGTTATCAATGCCATCACCGTTACCTTCTCTTAGAATATCTCCCACAGCAACATGCTCAATGTGATTCCAGAATTTCTGTATCATTGGATTTGGAATATCATATTCCCAATCAACACTTTCCACTGCATGTTGACTTCGAATCAAATTGCATGCCGCCTCAATCATTTCTTCACTGCAACATTTCTCTGTTTCGTCATTATGCAAATCATCTTTTTCCTTTACTCTTTGTACTTTGTTATCTATATTCTCCGGTGGTTTCATTGAAGGATATCGAACATCATCCTGAAACGGAAGAAAGACAATGACGAATCCAGGTGGTAACACTTGTCCTCGATCCTCAGATATTTGCTCTCTTTGTGGAATAATTGCTACTAGTCGTGACATTGCATATGGTTTTGTCAATAGTTCTCCAATACCAGCAACATTCCTTTCTAACATAGAATGATACAATGTAGAAACGGCTCTCCTAGAAGAGCCGTAATAAGGAGGATCATCTTCATTGGGATAGGCATAATATGCACGGTCCATCGTATGAAATTCTGGTATGCTATTATGATTATTGGGGTTGTTGGATTTAAATCCTAACAAAATGAGAGACGGAACTGATTGTGGATGAGAATGGCTTTGTTGCTTGATGAGTTTTACTTCATTTTCTTTGATTGGAACACGTTCTTTTCCTGCAAAAAGCATGTATGTATATAATTGATTATGATCTGGCAATTTAAATATGTTTTCATTCAGTCTTTCTCCTGTCTCTTTCGCTACTGCCATTGTGGTTCGATGAGTAGGTTTATTATTCTTTTTGTTTACTATGATACCTCTAGGTTTTTGAACATTGATTGGACGGTAAAAATCAAGAAACATATTGTGGTCAGAAGTTGAAACAAGATTGCCGCGAACAGAAGAATCATTTTTAGATGGTAAATACCCAGGTAGAAGGAAAGGTAATGTAAATATCTTTCGTATCTTTTTCCATTGTTGCATGATTTCTTCCAAGACGTCGTCGACACAGATACTTTGATTATCTGTATGGTTATGACGATGAGCAGATGTACTTTTGGTGGAAGTAAAATGGTCGTAAAACTTTGTTCTATCAAAATATTTTGAGAATGATGAGGTGGATTTTGGAAATGGATATAAATAGATTTTCACTTTATTGTCTTTTGTATCTTTGGCTGTAATAATTATTTTTTCTTGTTCGTCTTCATTTATAACCATGTTACGATGTTTATTTCTTTGTTTGTCAAAAGGATCATCCTGGTTGGTAAATATCCAAATTGTTTTTGCATCCGTAGATGATTTATCATTTTTGACGCATCTTTTCCATGTAGACGAATTGAAAGAAGTGAAGGAAACATTCATAGACATGTTAAGTTTGATCAGTCTTTTATAGTTTGGAAACGTTCAGAAATACTTACTTTGCAGTTTGAAAAATCTTGTTTGCAGAATGAAGAGCGGATCGAAGTGGAAGAATGCCGAGAGGATGATTTATGTTCTGGGATAAATTATTTTTCTGGTTTTCCGTAAACTCTTTTTGAAGATCTCTCTGTTTAGAAACACATTTGTACATCTGATGAATTTGCTCAATGCCCGGTGGTTGCATTTTCAAGAGGTTGTAGTTTGAAGTCAGATCTCCATGACGATCCATATCGTGATAATATTTTGTTCCATATAGCATAATTCCAACACCATTTCTTTTGTTTCCTTTGGATATTGCAACATCTCGAATGCATTGCGTAACAAGATCTCCTGCTGCTTTTATGGCTATATCGAATGCACATGTTTTCGATTCCACGCATGTTTCACTATTTGGAACATTAAATATAGATTCGAACATTTCTGGATGGCAATCTATCAATAATAGAATGTGATGCGATGTATGACTTTCGAATTCTTCATCTTCATTAGCATGATTTACATTCTCAACACCGTCTTCGACACCTGATTCTTTTGCCCATTCCGGCTTTTGAAGACGTTAATTGTATTTGTGTTGCAGGAAAAACGATGTTGTGGAGATGAACATATTGAAATACGAAAAGTCAGAACAATATATATGATTGAGAGAGGTTATAATAAAATTAGTATTCCTTACTTCTTCCCCCCAAGCATCAAAGGGGTTTTCTTCCATTGCCATGCTTCATTGACAGCAGATGCACATATAATATAAAAATGTTTCAACTTCTCAACCGTACTGAACGACAGATGTCTACATTGATTATGTATGACCAGACTAAAAATACTAAGATAATTCAATTAGCCAAATAATTTTTGTATCCTATTTAATGAAATATATTTGACAGTACATATCTGATTTACC
>Ga0209092_10002964_pt1 | contig 15136 bp, 10 predicted proteins | sample FraStrMetagenome_FD_187446 | JGI IMG/M metagenome (GOLD analysis project Ga0209092, IMG submission 187446) | Marine eukaryotic phytoplankton communities from Arctic Ocean - Fram Strait ARC3M Metagenome (SPAdes) (version 2) | ecosystem: Environmental > Aquatic > Marine > Oceanic | place: Fram...
TTATACGAAACATTCCACATGGAATTAGTTTCTCTTGTCTACAAGAATCACAATATATTCTTTGACGTATTTCTACTTTGAAAAGATGCTTGTCTCATATGGCATAAATTTTGGTGGAGAGCAGATTGAAATCTCTTTTACACCATATTTCTTAATAGAAAATTTATGTTTATTAATAAGATTTACGTACATTATTGATGAAGAAGAGTTCCAGCAACGATTTCATGACATTCAAATGTTAGTTGTTGTTGTTGTTGTTGCTGTGTTCTTTCTAGAGGAACGTGGCATTATTTGAACTTTGATAGTCCCACGAACGCTCATATTTGAATTTGTTAGTATGTGCACTCAGTTATTTTTGTCGCAAAATTGATTGATTTGCTAATAAACATGTTTTTACATCTTGTGAAAGCTAAGAATGCAAAAGATATTGAGAATGCTTTTCATTTATGAGCATTGAGGTATGAAATGATATTCGTAATTTTATTTTTCACGTGACAGGAAATTTCCCAACATCAGAATTTTTCACTGAAAACAAATAAATAGGACAAGCTTAGATGATGTTGATGCGTCATTCATTCACGTGATGTCTTTTAAACAGCAGAACAAAGAAATTTGATGTAGAATTGTATACTCTAGATTCATCCTAGGAACTTGTATGTAGAATTCGTAGATGGTTTCAGGAGCTATTTTAGATTCTGCACTCCTATCTAATTTTTGCACCCATCAACTTTGTGAAGATCTCATCATGAACAAAGGAAGCGTATCAAAAACGATGTGCCTTACATCTATCTTATCCTCCTCAATACTATTTACTATTCTCCATTGCAAAAGCAGTTATGCATTCTCTTCAAGATGGAACCATCATTCAACCGCCAACTTTGTAGGAAATACTTTTATATCTTCTGCGAAGAAAAAGGAAGGAAAATCAATAAGTGATTTACCACTCTTCTCATTCGTAAAAAAGAATGATGATGGAGATATGGATAACGCGTCATTGGATGATGATGATCAGATTCCATTCTATCCACCATCCATGGAATTCGCAGAATTTCAACCCGAACCGCAACAACAAAATTTGAATCCTTTTGCTGTTGCTCTGGACAGGGTGGAACGAGATAGAGAAAGAGACATAGAAATTGAACAGAAGCTCCATGATCAGCAAGAAGAGCTAGAAAGGAAGCATTCTCTGGAAATAGCTCGATTAAAGCTGACTCTAGTGTCCACAAGAGAAGAACTAAATGAAATGGAAGGTAGGGCAAAAGCGTTCGAAGATAACTCTAAAGGTTTGCAGAAAAAATTATTTCAAGAAATAGAAGATAAAAATGAAAAACTAGAAAAGTTAGAACAGGAATGGACAAAGAAATCTGAGTAAGTTCTGATGTCTTCTCTATTTCAAAAAGGATTCTGTTCTAACATTGTCACCTTAAACAAATATACATCTGTATTAGAGCACAAGTAGAAGCTGCAAAAAATGATAAGATGAGGCTAGCGAAAAAGTTACACCTAGAGTTGGAGAACCTGGAGTTGACAATTGAAGAATTGAAAAGCGATCTTAGTATTGCAGAAATGAAATCAGCACAATTACACAAAAGGACACTGCAGCTAGAGAAACAAATTGCTGATGAAATTGAAAACAAAAAGAATGCTCTTGAGGAACTTGAACGACGTCTTACAGAAGAATTTAAGTAAGTTCACACATTGGCATATGGGCTTTTTTATTCTAATTACAAATTGACCCAACCATATCACAATTTTGTTGGCACAATTAGTGCGGAAGCAGACGAACTTAAAGCGTTTGGTGAACAGAAAGTTGAGGAACTGGAAACCTTTCGGAAACAATCAGAAGAACAACTTCTTCAAATACAAAAAGAAAATAAAAAGCAAAGGGAAACTATGGAATCAAAAATAAGCAGCCTATCAAATGATCTTGAAAGAGTCACTCTTCGACTCAAATATGCACGAAGGTATCATGGGACATTGAGGCGAGAAATGAACAAAGTAAAACAAACAGCTATGCTGGAACTACGACAGCAACGACAGGCACATGAGAAAAAAATGAAAAAAGTTAAATCAAATTACAACTTTCAGCTAGACGCACTGGAAGAGGAATCTAGATTAGAACAAGACAGACTTGAGAAAGAACGTGATGATGCGCTAGAGCAACTTTCTTTTGAAAAAAATGTTGTGAAACAATTAAATTTGGACAGTGAAGAATTGAAAGCAGAGTTTAAACAAAAGCTTATAGAAACTCAAAAAATGGCAGAACGAGATTTGCTGAATTTAAGGGTCCTATGGACTGATCGCTTACAATCTACAATTGAAAAAGCAAATAAGGAGAAACAAGACATTATCCAAGAAAGGAATGAAGCAGTTGCTGAGCGTGATCTCATCATTGATGAATATGAACAGGAACTATCAAGCATGAGAAGCATGTTGAAACGCACAATCAGCTTACTAAAGTTTCGTGGTAAAATTCGTTTGAAAAAGACGCGTTCAAAATTAGTAGAAATGACAAAAAAAGCTGTGCTTCGTCAAGATGGTACACTAAGATTGACAGCAAAGCAAAAATAATGATGCACAGATACAAGAATGACAAACTTGGTGTTGAGCTATATTGCACCAGGACAAAAGCATTAAAATGGCGACACTTAAAAAGCGAGCAAAAAATACAGCAACATCTATATATTGTATATAAATAAGGACTGATTTGATTTGAATTGTAAAATAATATTCTTGGATCTTTATTCATTGAAAGCATATAATTTGTGTTTTTGCATATATTCCAATACTTCAGGAGACACCAATTGAGATAGGAAAGAACAATTACTTGTTGATCTAACGAGTGAAGATGAGACATTAGAAAGACTTGGAATTTGAATCACCTTAATCGGTTCAGATGACAAATTTTGAGACTTATCCTTTCGTATACTGTTGTTTGTTTCAAACACTCTGCGATTAAGTTGCTCCAAATTTGTATCATTTTCGATTTGGTCACTTTCTTCATTTTTTGATAAAGACGATGGTAGTCGATGTATAACAAGAAGCCTTGCTTCAAGTAAATGCAAGATATCTTTTGATCGCCTCCATTTCCAATTTGTTAAGTCCATGAATGTATCTCGACCAAGAGTAAGCGTAAATAATGAATTAGGTTCGTCAACTAAAAGCATATCAAGAAGATCTGCAGTTCCAACTCGAACCGAAGATATTTCATTTTCGGATCTACAAAATGATAAAATCTTAGATATCATATTGGAAAATTCAAAGCAGTAATGGAAAACTTACAGATTCGCAGAAGCTTTTTCGAAACATTCTTTTTCTGCTAATGAAACAGTTACTTTAGGAACATCACCGAATGCAAGTTGGCACATCTCATACCTTTGTTCGAAGCTTGCCAATGAATTTCTTTTATTCTAGCCATTAAAACATAGTATTAAACTTCACATTGAGAAATTTTCATGATAATTCTGTAATATTCAAAGCTGAAAAAAGGAAGTATAGACGTACCGCAAACATATGACTGTAGACTGGAAGAACTCTTATCTCATCAAAGTCATGTTGAGTTGCTAAATGGCGAATAATTCCAAGATGCCCAGATTCACCAGTAGGTGGGTTTGCTGATAGACCGAAAAGGCAAACTTTTCTCTTCATTTTATTCAACTAGGAGTTTGTACTTCGGATTGTAATCGTTTTGGTGCTTCTCAAAAGGAGTTTCTGTAGAAACAACTCCTGGGCTATGCAAAAGAAACAATAGAAGAAATGAAGAGGAGAAAATGTATTGACGTCATCGGATTGATGTCGTCATAATTCAAAAATTATCAAAGAAAATGGTAAAAACTGAAAATTATCATGAATCACTTATTTCACGCAAATGTACACGGTATCATATAGTGCAATGAGAATTTCGGCAGCCAACCATTCAATCTCGCAATAAAAAGATTAATTTCAGAGTGGAAACTATTTGTTCTGTCAGAGCAAAGAGCACCTTCCTTATTTGAAGAAGACCATTCGTTCAATTCGAAAAAAACGAGTATGTCAGAAGAACAACCCAACAATAACGGGCAACTTGTCCCCGAGAATGTCCTTAAACGAAAGCATGATTTGGATGAACTGAAAGCCAAACGCCAATCTGCCGAACTTCACAAACCTCGTGGTAACCGTAAGGTATTTTCATCGGCAAATCGAGCATTGCGCAAAATTCGCAAACCTGAAAAATTTGTGGTGAATGCTCGTATGAGGAAGCATCACAGTCAACGATACAATCGTGTATTAAAAAAGGGTATGCAGAAACGAGCATCGAAGAAAAAAGTTATAGCTGAGAAAGAAGTCGTTCAAGAGACAGGAGATTTGGAAGTTGGAGAAAAAGTGGAGCTGGTCAAATACACAGCCAATTCAGCTGATGCATCATTTGTCTTTGCTATTCGAATTCGTGATGGTGCTGGATCTCCCTATATTGTACAAAAAGCCCTTCGAACTCTTCGATTAAACAATGTCAACGAGGGCATTTTTTTGAAATATAACGAGTCTACTCGTAAACTACTTCACCTAGTGGAACCATTTGTCTTATATGGTATTCCTTCAAAAGCTACCGTGACAGACCTCATCGTGAGGAGAGGGCATGGAAGAATTAACGGCAAAAGGACTCCTCTATCAGATAACATTATTGTAGAAGAAGCTTTAGGTGAAGAAACTGGGATTATTTGTTTGGAAGATTTAGTGCATGAGATATATAGTGCAGGTAAAGAATTTGTAAAGGTTGCTTCCTTTTTAGCACCATTTCAATTTACAGACATGAAAAGTAGGTTTCAAAAAGACAAATTGAATGAGAAAACGACTCATGATTATGGGGATAAGGGTGAACTTATTGACGAATATGTTCGTCAAATGTTATAGTGTTTATTAGCATAAAACTAAGTAATAAATCAATGAAATGAATTGAATTATGTACATACATGTTTTCACCTAATTCTGAAGGTTTCTTTGTCACAATGCTAAAAAAAAATACAAGAGATGTAAAAATGCTTGACTATAGATTAGTTAATAATTTAGAATGAAAAGGATATACTGTATCATGTTCTTGTGACATAGAATAATGGTGCAAATGAGTCAACAAGAACCTAAATATAGAGACCAAAAGCATATCAGATGAAAAATTTCAGTCTTAAGTAACCAAACACCAAGCAATTTCGTTTTTGAGTGTGGAGTCCAAATCTGCTTATCTGGATGGAGCGCCATGAGCGTACTTATCTTTCTTCTTCTTTTTCTTCTTATTAGCGCTTTTTGCTTTTTCCTTTGCTTCTTTGGCTGCAGTTGCTGCTGCCTTCTCAGCTGCTGTCTTTTCCTTAGTTTTCGCCTTAGCTTTAAGTACTGCTGCCACGTCAACTGGCTTATCGTCAGTTGTAGGTGTAGGTGCAGATGTATTAGTAGCGCCATTGCCCTTCTTTTTGTTCCTTCTTTTCTTCTTTTTGCCAGAGGCAGCAGCAACGACAACTGCTTCTTCCTTTTCTTCTTTTTCCGTTGTTTTTTCTGCTGGTGCTGGTTCTGGTGCTGCGTCTACTCCAAACTCGTTGAGCAAATCGTCCAAATCATCCATTTCTTTGGCTTTCAATGCCTGTTTCTCCTTTTTCGTAAGAGGTCTCTGAGCAGCTTTTTTCTGTGCTTCTTCTTCCGCTTTTTTGGCTAGAAGAGCCTCCTCTTGATTTTTTCTTTCTTCTTCTGATATTGTGGGTTCTGCTTCGTCATCTGCATCAGATGACAATTCTGACTTTTCGTCGCTTTCTTCATCAGAAGAAAATCCGGTTGCCCTAGGTTCAACTATGTCAATGTCTGATACCGTGACATTCTTTTGTTCCATACATTATACATTGTTGGTTTCATTTGTGTTCACAATCATTTGTGTACGATAAAAGTCGCGCCAATGTCAGTGAAATGAAATTGGTGAGAAATAGTTTCTATACTCATGCATATGCGAATAATTTCCATGATAGAAACGACCGTTGCTGAAGAAGCAGCTTACCTCATTGAAAACACCGATGGAACCGTCATTGAGTCCCGCGTGTTGAACGACATGAGCAAATTCATCCTCGCTCTCACTTTCGTCCGATGACGAGTCTGCCCATCTAAGACCACTTTTGCTCATATCGCTTACTTCTTTTTACAGTAACAAAATAGATAGCAAATGCAGATTTCTTTCAGTATCACTTGTGTTGGATCCAAACTGTTGGTTGAAATATCGACTAACTCTATCAACAGATTGAATAGATCAATAACGTTCCCGGTGCTTTTTATAGAGATCTTCGCAGGAGAGGTGAATGGTGTTATTTCTGCCAATGAGATGATTCAATAAGTCCATACTGCAAGGATACGTATTTGCGCTACATAGATTGCAAACATGTTTCATCTAATTAATTGAGGGTTGAAGCCAACAAAAAAAATAAACTCTTCTTGGCCTCTCAACAATTTACGTATGAGAAGTACGTACTTGCAAACGAAACGGCTGTTGTTCATTTTTATATGATGCTGCATTTTTTAGTTTGTACGCGTGACAAGCAGAACTTGGATAGGTTTTGTTTGTTTGACATTCCAAATCCATCAAAAGTGAATCAATCATCAAAAATGTTATTAGATGATTCAATTTCAACTTATCATTCATGAAACACTTTTGTGTTTATTAGTTTTTATACTATATTAAACCTGTCTTAACTTTGTTTATTTTTTGAGTCGACAATTGTAACCATAGTGGGTACACACACCAAAATATTCCTTATATATATTTTTAGATGATTATCTGCTGATGTCGAGGTCAAAAAAGAACTTTGAGGAAAAGTGGTGCGTAACATGTTTTGGCGTACATAGATGAGAAGCTGAAAAGAACTTGACAAAGTATCGATGCATGTTTTTATACTGCTGTACACCAAAGAATAAGTTTACAAAAGATGAGAGTTCTCTTGGAATGTTTCGGATCAATATAATTTTAAGACGATGACAAAATGTTATGTTGCGTACTAGTCTCTTCTTTCAAAAATGTAAATAACAACAATGTAGGATTCATGAGTCATTCTAACTTCTTCGGAATTCGATTATAAGACCATCATTCTCCATGGAACTAATCATGATGATACTAATATGAAGTAAGGGGCTCGTTGATTGAATTGTTTGCATTCTGCTTATCACAATTAAGTATACATGATATACTCATCAATTATTCATAAATATAGAACTGTTGTCCTGCCGGCATTCAAGATGTTGAGAAATATAAATATCTCTGCTGTCAAAACTTTATTTTCTTGGATTAGTTAGTGTATTGTACCATCTTTTCCATTCTATTCAATGGGGATCTTAGAGTGATCGAATAGCTCTGTTTCTAAATATGTTTGCATGCACGAATGAATGAAATAGTGAACAAGACCCCTCATAGAGAAAGGCGTTTCACCCGATAAATATATATTAGTCCCGTTACGGTAGCTTATTCAAAATGTTCTGATCCGTGAATGGCTGATTCTCGATTGATCTGATCAAATATTCAATGGAGATCTTAGAGTGATCGAATAGCTCTGTTTCTAAATATGTTTGCATGCACGAATGAATGAAATAGTGAACAAGACCCCTCATAGAGAAAGGCGTTTCACCCGATAAATATATATTAGTCCCGTTACGGTAGCTTATTCAAAATGTTCTGATCCGTGAATGGCTGATTCTCGATTGATCTGATCAAAACCACTGGTTCGCAGACTTGTTCCTTCCAAAGATCCTTGAAATGGAATCGAAATTACTTAAAGCATTTTGCATGTGATATTTTGTAACAGGTAAACAATGTTTTTGCATTTAACGTTTTGAGCTTATAGTAAACAATTTTCAAATACATCATAAGCGACAAATACATTCCATCAGCCTAATCTTTCTTGTTTGAAATCGCTTAAGTAGGAATCTTAGAATTCTCAATAGAACTTTGGACGTCGAATATTTTCACTACGTGTATTTGTTTCTTTTTCTCATCGCTTTTTTCGAGTGATTTTGTTGTAAGGTCCTTGTATGTTGGTTACAATGGTCGTTGAATATTAATTAGCACGACTTTAAAATTTCTGATATATTTTATGCATTTACGGTACTATACTAAACAGCATGTATGTTAATTAGAATTCAAACACCTCTTCCAAAACGAATTTTGGAAATCTCTGACTTATCAAATTCGAATTTTCACGCTCGTGCCTAAAGCAGGCTCTCTGAAGTTGTTTCATAATAATTAAGGACTTTAGTACCCATCCTCCATCGATTGGATATGAATTCTATAAGCGTCATCAACAAAAATTATCCAAGCATTGAAATGGAAGATCAAGGTGATGGGCAATCTCTTGGTCATAATAAGGGCACAATGGCTGTTCAAGGTGGAAGCGCGGAAGAAAGTACTATGAAAAGTTGTGATGCAAATGCCAGTAAACTTAACTCTGACCTGCCACAGCAGTACTCATCAATTTCAAGATCTGATAGTTCGGATTCATTTGATAGTTTTGTTTCATCACTGTCAGGTGAAGAATCTCGCGTAGATGATGGCCTACACGGAGGTCAATTTTTAGATGGTCGAAATTCACTGCAAGAAGTGGATAATCAGGATTTCGAAATGAGCTCACCAGCATTATCAAGATATCGTATTGATAGAGTGAATCCAATAGCGCCCATGTGTAGCTCATCTACCACAAGCAGTCGCGATTCAAATGAGTTTTTCACTCTCCAAGGAAGCCATGGAAACAGTTTGCCTCCTGTGAAAACAAATCGATCGAACAAAAATATTGATGCTTTGCAACGCTTGTCGCTGTCGCTGAAACCGATGAAGTCGTACATACGGAGAAGTCAAAATATTCTTCCCCCTCTTTCATTGGGCAATAGAAATTCCGAGGACAAAAAGTCTTCTGATAGTGGAATAGCAAGACCACAATCTGTGTCAAGGGATGTTTCACTGTCATCTATGGAGATTACACCTACTTTTATGAGTCCCATGTCGTTGGCATCTAGTCCACATCTGAACGCGGGGCCTCGAGAATCCTCCATATCTGCTAGATCTTTTATTTCTAGACCAAGACCATTGCATCAGAGAAATGTCTCTAATGCTAGTACTGTTTTCTCTGGATCCGAATCATCGGCCTTCCCAATTGTTGGTTACCTATCCGATGAGCATTCGAGGTCCATTTTACAAAAAGGATCCGAAGATAATTCGGCTCAACAATCTAGTGAAGAAGAACGGAAGAAAAAAAGTTGGGCAGCGAAGGAAATGAAACACTTTAAGAAGAAATTCTCCTCCAAAAGATTAGGAGGTGGCTTGAACAAGAATGTTCAGCTGCATCGTTCCAAGGGGTATCTCATGTGATAGCATCATTGAGTATACTAGAAGATTATGTGTAGAAAGTTATGTGTGAAAAAGTTTCAGAATGAATGTGATTTATGTTTGTAAAGAGATTTTGTTGATTTTGTGTCAAGTGTGAAGTTTGTCAAAGATAATGTTGACATTCGCGCACACATATGAGGCACTTGCTTCAAGATGATAGTGATAGAGTAAAAATTATGCCAAATAAAATAGAAATAGATATCCTCTATGAATTCAATTGAATCAAATGGTCAGCATTCTTATTTTACTTTTAGTCGGCATTTGCAAAGCAATACGAGGTTTTCTGGAATAAAAATATTTGTTGATGCTTTTTTTCTTATTTGTTCTCGGTTTCAGACAGAATGACATCATTATTACCGAATTTTGGCGATTCTTGAGCTTCGATCAAACGAGATGAAAGATGTTTTTCGTGCTGGGCTTATTTTGGTTCATTGATGCCTTTACGTGGTGCACATATACTTTAGTCTATTCCGTAGCATTGCTACGCCCATTTATTTCTGACAATATGGCATATCGTAACGAAGAAGCAAGACTTAACTAATGAAACCATTGTATTATTCTTATTTAAAAGGAGTCCGTTGCGATTGTCTTTACATAGGGTCACCAGTTGATTCGTTCTCTGCCTTTTTGTTTCAATGCGGTTTCTTCTTATCTGAAGCTGAGAAAGGATCAGAGTCGAATACAACAAACATCATACTCGAATTTACCCAACCAAAGTCCACACGATAAACTCTCTCTTCGCAAGAATATTCAAGTTTATATTAATACAAGACCTTCTTTTGTATAAATTAAGTTGGTAGACAATCACTTTGTAGAGTTGACGGATATGAGCGATGTCACAAGTGATTATGCGGCAGCACCAAACTATGAAGATGAAGAAGCTGGTACAAAATCGATATCTCCAAAAGAAAAAAAGAAAACATGGTTATCACATCTGATTGGAAATAAAGCAAAGTATGATAGTGAGATTGGCAAAGAAAAGAGGATACCTATAAGCGATGATATGAGTGACCTTAAAACAGAATCGATAAGCTCGTCTTTGTCTCAGGTTGGGCTTGACTATGACGAATCTTTGCTGTTACATCATAGCAATAGTGAATTATCGTTTCTTCAACCTAATTTAGCTACAACCTCTGGCTCTGGAACTGATTATAGGCCACCTGAGGTATATATATCCAACGTGAAATACGAATCTCGGCCTGGTGCTGAAGAAAAAATCAGGGATAAATGTTCTTTATTTTATGCGGGTACAGATATGAAACCTACAAAATCACTTGATAAACGCTATTCTTTAGATTTAAATCAACCTGTTGTTGATCAACAAGAATGGCCTGTTTTGATGCCATCAACTCCTGGGATTCAAGCAGACTTTAGACGGTCTTCTTTATATGAGATGGTTGGAGGGAGAGTTCAAATTTATCTACCTACGGACAATGTGCGGTTACTTATGGACCCTTTGCTGGAACCCGGGATTCTGTCGGTGATCAAAGATGATGGTCCAATGACAAACACTCCTCAGTATGTCCTTACTGTTGATGACCATTTATATCGACGTCTAGTGAAAGAAATTGTGGCACGAAATCGGTCGTGTGGGATGTACTTTTGCTGTCATGAATCAGGAAATAAAGCTAGTATAGGTATTGCGCTTGGGTTATTAAGTACCACCATGCTTTTGCTGTTTATTTTTACTTTGGTTTTTCCAGATTAGTTCACAAATATGCATGAAATCTTTCATTTGGAGTTCTTTTTACAACGAATTGGATATAAATTTATATTTGCAAGAAAGATAATCAATGAAAAGACTAACAATTATCTATTTTTATCATCCTTTGAGAAATTTCTTTGCATGTAATGATTGCTTTCTAAATGAACATCCTAATAATTCATCAAGCGCATTTTGTAATATTTTCAGAGCAAACTCCTCTTCCAATTGTTTATGATTATCAGAATCAGAATTGCCTTGAAGACTTTTAAGTACCTCATGAAACCAATCAAAATACGTATCGCTTTTGATGATATTGCTAAAATCTTGTAATATTGTCTTCAAAGATACAGCTTTCACTGAGGCCAGAGGAGTGTGATAAACGTATTCATCAAAGTGATTTAGTTTTTGCAGATGTTTCAACGAAGCGTCTTCAGCAAAAGATAGGCCTTGATGAACTTTTATTGTGTAGTTATCTGTAACAATGAAATCTTCTTTTGACAATGAAAGAGTATCAATTGCATTTTGTGCATTGATCAGATTAGATGGTGACTCTACACTATAGTGACAAAAAAAGGAAGAAGCTTCAGGACTCTCATTCGTAGCATGATGAGATACCTGCTCAATGCGATCGCAACAACACCAAGAAAAGCAATCACGAGGTTTTGATGAAATTAATCTCATTTCAACTTCTTGAAACAGAGTTGGACATATATATTCTTCTGCTATAACTGCAAGTTCCAATAGCTCACGGCAACATTCATTTTTGTCTATGGATAGGCCAAATATAATGGATCCGTGGTAGCAATGTTGCACCAAAAAATACGCCATTTTTAAGGACACGTCTAAATGAATATCAATTGGAGGTATTTCTTCATCTAGGATGTTATTTTGTTGTAAAAGAGCAAAACGCATAGCAGCGTCGAGCTTTTGACTTTTCATCGATAAAATTTCCCTGTGAGCCAACAAGCGCTGGTTTTCAACAACCAGATAGCACATGTCAACACGTGCACGTAATGAAATTTCTTTACCTCTTCCTGATGATTCTTCCCTTATCCAAGCACACTGAACTTGTTCAATACTTTTTATCCCTCTCCAAAACCAATCCAAATTAGACAATATTGAACTCCAATAACTGAGAGTGTGTTGTTGACTGTACGCATTTGAATTTGTATCAGTGAGAATAGGAGAAAAATGCATATATTTTGCTCTAAATATGGCTTTTCCAAGAGGATAGTAAGCCTCCTTCCCTACTGAATACCTTGACATACTTTTTATGAGTCTCGAGAAGCTTGGATCGCCCAAGTGAGCACCACGTTTGTAAAGGAAATAACTTGACCGCAAGAAATTCAGATGTGAATTATGCTGTTCTACTTTATTTTTAGAGGATATCCATGCTTGGTAGAGAGAGCTCAAAAGAGCCTCGTTAATGGCAGAATGTACGGATTCGTTTTCTTTACTATCTTTTCCCGCAAAAAAAGTCTCAGGTTGCCTCTTCAGGTGTTGATCATTACGTCGCATTTGTTGTTTTTCATGTAGCAAACGTTCAAATGAGTCAATCATAACTCGAAGGGCAGAAATGTCTCCTTCTTGAACTGCCAATTGAATAGGTGAGAGACGAGAATCCATATTTATTGAGTCTAAATCTTGATCCAGAACCACGTAAGGATTTGCACCAGCTTCGACAATTACTTGTAATAACTCAATACGGATGGATTCGTCTGTACATTTCATTGAGTCTGAGAGTGCTTTATTCAATTGAAGTGGGTGGCTGGCCACAGAACTTATTGGATTACTTAATTCAATCAATAGGCGCACCATGTCAACTGATTGTCGGGAAATAGCAATTTGCAACGGTGTATTGCCATTAGTTAGCCTGGTATTGTTACTCCCAGATTTAAATATTTTCGATTTATAACTATGCAAAGAATTATATTGAGACTCTAAATATTCGTTAGTAGGAGCATCTTGATAAATATGTTGTGAATGCATCTTCTTCCAGTGCATTTCCCTCTTTCTTCCATGATTCCCTTCCCACATTAGTAAAAGTGTAACAACTTCCAACGCGTCAACATTGACAGCGGCCATTAGAGGAGTAAATCCATCTGCATCTTCCATTGTATATGCTTTAGTACAAGGGATCGCACAGTATGAAAGCAGCTCCCGTACCATATCTATTCTAGAATGGCAACATGCAACGTGGAGAGGTGTTTGTCCTCTTTTATTACGTGAAGAAAGCATACGAGTTCTAATACTTCCTTTACCTATTGCATTCAATAGAAGATGAAATGTTGTTGGCTTCGCTGCACTACAGCATACATGGAAAACAGAATTTGAGCCAACTTTGGTTTTTGACGCCAGTTTGGTACCGTGTGAAAGCAAAACTTTCACACAACCATCAAATGAAGATTTGATGGCAAGAATGAGAAGTGAAATAGGTAGCACATTATCTTCATCATTGAAATAATCGAAATTTACATTACTTGTAAACTTGGTGTTAGCTGTGTAAGTTTGTGCGTCCAAAAGAACTTTCAAAATATTCGGCTGATCCAAGTACACAGAAAGTTGGATTGGTGTTAGAGCTGTATCAGGTATAGCATCTATATGAGCATTAGACAAAGGAAGAGAGTTTTTTGGTGCTAGTTGCCCATAATGACATTCATATTTGTTTGGATTTGACATCATATATTGAAGGAGAGAAGCATTTTTTTCACATATGGCAATATGCATTGGATAAGTTCTCATATTGCTTTCTTCATGAACGTTTGAAAACAATTCTGATTTACAATTGATACTCTCTTGATATGCTGAAAGATTTTTATTGTGTGGGGTGTATTCTAGCTCTTCGCTGGCAATGTTTATTTCACCAGATGAATCAGAAAGCGATGATGAGCTTGAATGATAAGTATCATTAGATTGAGATGTTGAGGTTGAGGTTGGTGACGATGATTTCTTAACATGTTGTAAATCCCTTTGACGCAACAAATTCCACCATCTGTCCCTGAGCTTCGTCATATTGAGTTTTGATTCATTTTTGTGAGCCAGTTGACTAATATTATTAGCATCTGATGCAGATACATCTGAAAGATTGGGTTCTAAAGTATTGTTTAGATTTTTGGAATCGTTTTTTATCTTATGTATTTGATTGGATGTCTTCAGTTCACTTTTGATCTTATCTCTTTTGAGCGAAAGAGTAGTAAGTTCAAAGAAATCATTCATACTTTGTGATTCCGAGATTCTCTCTTTTAAGTCCAATGAGGTAGTCCTATGACACTTACGTTTCTCTTCGTTTTCTTTGTATGTTTGAGAAGAGATTTCAGACCAATCAAGAGTAGGTGCTAATGTTGTTGATTCAGCAAGTTTTTTTGTTTGATAGTTTGATTGATCATTATCTATAGATGACAGCAATATTGGAAAGTCTCTCTCATTATCAACAAGATCAACATTACCTTTATTTTGAACTTGAAGCTTTTGCTTTCGGTTTAACTTTTTCTTCCTTTTAGACTTGTTTATCTTCTGTTTTTGATGTTGAGATTTACTATCAGTTTTATCACCAGAGAGATGTTGGCTTGATTTCAGTCCATCAGAATTATAAGAATTGGTATGTTCTTGTGTACAATTATTCGATTTCTTTTTTCTTCTGCGATGTCTCCGTTTTGACTTCTGCTGTCTTGTGTTCTTTTCTGCACATGATACGAGTTCAATATTAGACTGCTGGGAATCATTATTTTTCAGGACGTCATCTTTATCAGTCTTGACGCCTTTAAATTTTGTTAGCTTCAAATTTCTCTTGTTTTTTTTCACTCTTATATTTTGTATATCTTGTGCATTGCTTGAAATTTTAGGAATGAAAGTGACGGCATCGGCATTGAGAGAAGATTCCGGCATGGGTTACGAAAAAAACTAATTTTTGAGTAAAAGAGATATAATATAAAGGAACGTGCGTATGTATATTATGTAGTAGTAGTAGTAGTATATGATTATTTTAACGTGTTAAGTAACTAGATCACCTTTGTGCATACGCTACCTTCACGGCCCGCATGAAAACGTATATTTCT
>Ga0209092_10002966_pt1 | contig 15131 bp, 12 predicted proteins | sample FraStrMetagenome_FD_187446 | JGI IMG/M metagenome (GOLD analysis project Ga0209092, IMG submission 187446) | Marine eukaryotic phytoplankton communities from Arctic Ocean - Fram Strait ARC3M Metagenome (SPAdes) (version 2) | ecosystem: Environmental > Aquatic > Marine > Oceanic | place: Fram...
AAAATAATATTTATTCTGACCAAATTAGTCCAATAATACTTCACAATATCCATCCATTAAGGTTTTTAATTAATAAATGATAATACTTCACAATAGCCATCTATTTAGGGTTTTAGTTACTAAATGATACGTTTAGTATCTAATAAATAAAAATAAATTTACTATTTAAATACAACACACACGTTTGCTCAGGAATCTTGCATTCCAATCTCAACTCATGATTGTATAATTTCACCGAAACATTTCTTCATGTTACTGTTATGGATTGGAAGACTCCAATCTTCCCTCTACTATTTAATCCGATATGCGGTACTTTAAATAATATTGGAGTTCTAATTTAACAGCGTACATTCACATGCAGTTTCAAATGACGGAGTAATATATTCACCATGCAGATTAAGTTAAGGCATGTTATATTTTTACGTGTTATACTGAGCTACATTCTGAGATGGATCCCCGATATCTTCACGTCCTCCGGGATCCCTACATTAATTTTCCGAAGAAAACATGACCGTTTGGGTCATGGCCGGAGCCATTCCATATTTTCCATTGGTAGAGTCCCATCTTACTTACTGGACAAAGTCCACGTGTTTACCTGAGCCGTAACGCATACATACAAGCAAGCAAAATCAAACAAAGTGGATTTAAAACAGCAGTTTTATTAATCGATAGCAATGCTCGAATGAACCGATCCCCCGGTCTCGCTTGTGTCTCTGTCGCGGTTCCGGACTCATCTATTTCGCAATCTAATTGGTGGGGAGATCATAGCTGGGGTGAGCCGATTGCCAAGGTGTGTTATTGATGTTGATAAGGTCGGGGGGGGGGGTTCAATGTTACTTTGCCTATACATTCATCAAAAGGTATCTCATTTGTCAAGTTTTGTTGTATTATTCTCATTGCTAACTCTGTTCTTGGGCCACACTCCAATTCTTCTTGACATCTGCAATGACATTGTTGTCAGGTGAGTTTTGCCCTGCCAGGGGCAAACACTGTTTCAATTTTCGTGATTATATTTGCATTAATGCTGCCTCTACCTAACAAATCCACACACTAGGCTTTCATGTTTCTCTGTCCAAATTTGTTGACTTTATGTGTTCCATTATAATAATCATAATTAATATATCTTATTTTAAGTGTAGTTCAATGAACCATACAAGTAGAGGGTCCAAAGAAACATTAGGCCTTCTTTAGCTAAGGACTCCCGCATTTTATTCAATTAATTGGTCAAATGACCCCCAACCTGAGATATGTTCCATTAGTTTTGTTATCAATTAATTCCCTTGAATTAAATATTCGTGCGAAGACCACGTGCAATCTGCGAGACCTATCTGGTCATCGCTGACTTCCATTCCGTTGTATATGGGTGACATTCCAAAAAGTTCGAAGCAGAAGTTGAAGTTCGATTATTACAGAGCCTCTACAGGTCGATTGAAATCTTCTCTTTGTAGATGTTTTGCAGTATATTCACCATATAGGTGTTTGGAGCAATATGGATTCCAACTTTCATTATCGAGACATCATACACAAACTGTAATGATAAGTGTAAGGTTTTAATATTTCTTAGTATATGAGGGATCAACTTGAATATTAAAAGGTGAGCAATACAAATTCATAACTGTCTCAATTGATACATGAAACAAATAGTTAAAATTAAATTATACAAAGAAGTGAAGCGGGCAGGCTCCGCATGTTACAACGTGTGTGGGAGGGAATGGAAGCAATTCCTCCATCCCATAAAAAGAGACAATTTTTCCAAAAATCATATGAAAGCAAGAAGAATGATGCTAACCAAATATATCACAGTTTCTAATGGATAGTAAAGGCGCGTAATCTGGCGAAACGTTTGGGCCCCGGCACTTTGCAGTGAGTTCTGATAAGTTCTACACTGACGTACAACTTCAATTTGGAATAAGCAAGACCTCCGCAAATGATAATTTGCCGTAATTAAAACACCCTTCCAGAGATCTACCAAAATCAGTGTCCTAGTTGCCAAGCATCCATCTGATTATTCCTGATCTTTCAGATGGTAGATACTACAGGCCCAATGTGTATTTCAAACGTACCTTCCTCCTAGTCAGTCTCAACTCAGTATAGTTTGCTCTCATATTAGATGAAAAAAATTTACCTCCTCCAGATTCTACTTTTCTCCATCAATTATACAAATCGACAATTGGGTCCGTTAGTCCTAACTCCCTGACTCTAGATGTAGACCCTCTTCTTAAGGATATATATACTGAGAAGTCTTCTCCCATATCTATTTTCTGATTAATTTAGAAGGGTGGCAAAAGGCTGGTCCAGATTTTTTCCCTTCTACTTCTATAATAGAAACAATTCTAGTCAACCACTGTTTAACTTTAAAACCAGATCTGGTAACACTGGCTGAGAGCATTAAATGGCATTGTTCGCCATCCTCATTTTTAAACCTTCCTAGGAGGGGGATAACCACAAAAGGAACCGTTTCACTGGCATCTGTTCCATGTGGCAAATTATTAATTAGCCCTCCTGTTTCCACCGTAGTTACTTCATTTCCTCGCATAGAAGGACCAAAGCTGATTTGTAAAAAGCCGCCCACCATAGTCAACCAGCGCAATTGATGATCCGAAGTTCTAGAGTCCATTGAACTTTCATCAAGATTTAACAAAATTGAATGTAGAACTTGAAAGTCCAAAGCAATATTTCTTTTTGTCTGCCTTTCCATTTGTAGTAATAACCCATGATTAAATCCTATGTATAATAAAGATTGTGTTGGGGGGTTTGAATTTGTGAATTTTCTCAATTGCGTCCTGAAAGAATTGGTGAAAGATAATACAGAAGGAGCTGACAATTCATGCACATGTGAGTAACACTTCTCAACCTTCTAATTGTGCCATATTGTTGATGTGAAGAAGCACTTCTACCTGTTTTTTGTGAAAGCTTTAACTACCCCATAGCTAGCATAAAACCAGCTTTATCCAAAAGAGGCCATGGACCAATATTTGGCAAAGTTGCAATTCCTATTTCTTTCCAAGAACGGATCAATGCATTAATGCTCCCTTATCACTGTTGAAGAGCTCCTTGCTCACATACCACCAAAATTAATATGTCTAATATATGCTAAAACCACTACATCAGTATACGAGTTCTTATCTGATATTCGTTCTTCTAAATTTCGAAACCAGCACGTATCGCATTGAAAAGGATACATCAGAAACTCTTCGCTTCTACAAGACATAAACCTACTTTCATCCCCCTTTCTTTGCCACAAAGCTCCAAATTCATTTTCTGGCGTTTCTACAAAAAAGCTCAAAAGCTGAGGCGTTTTGTAACATTTCCCACACCATGTCATTTGGCATGGTGGTAATCCTCTCCATCCATGCGCAAAGTTATCACAGAATATTCCATTGGGAGAGACTACCCTCTTTCCACATTTTGTGCAACACCCTGTCCATTCCCAGAAAGGCGTCGGTTCTTTTTATTTGCCAGGAGGGTTTTACGTTTAAAAAAGGAAAAAGAAAACAAATGGTGAGTGGTTCATGGTGTTGCTCTTTAATCCACTATTTGTTGCCAAAAGGAAGTTATATGACCAACAAGTCACTGCGTTTATATGATTGCTTCTGCCATAAAGAAGTGAAGATCTTTGAGATTAAGAAAATGTGTGTAGACAGAGTTTATTTGAGCCGAGCTTGACGCAGTTGTTCAATTTCATGTTGCTCATAGGCCGGGGCTGGACTCCACACATATATAGCAGATTCAAACGAAGGAGCCCAGATTTTATAAATTAAAGCGCCAGTGCTCGAGTCAATTATAATATTGACTCTATCAATAAACGCATCGTTCCATGTGTAACCAATGGTGCAAGATACTGACTCCTCTCTTACTTAGGTGTCATTATTTTCACTTAGTAGATCTGTTTCGGCGGGTCTGACATTGTCACTTTTAGTATAGTAGTGCCCCCCCCGGGCCCCAAGGACAATAAAAGTACGAGAAGGAAGGAGCAAAAAGTGTTACTGACATTGTTGCTCTTTCCGCGTAAATAAATTAAGTGGGTCAACGGCGGCAGCTTATCACTTTGATCACCGCGTAAATAAATTAAGTGGGTCAACGGCGGCAGCTTATCACTTTGATCAGCAGTTATTCTGAAATGTTGATTAGTTAGTAGAAGAAAGAACTGAAAAGGAATTATCATACCCCAATCCAAGATAAAAATTTAGCAATGACGAGTTAAAGATGCAAGTCTGTCATTCAAGTGACGCTGTTGATTTCATACAGCATCTGATAGAAAACTACGGGTTCAAATGTTACATACACATGATAGATTTCTACATAGGTGGTATATATGTGATTGCGAGTATGATGAACTCTCGTAGGTCGGATTAGAATCTTGAAAAGATCTTTTTTTTATGATGAATTTCAATGGAAGACAACAAGAAACCAAAAAAAGCCCTGCTGTTACCATGAAGGCAATTGCAGGTTTTATCCTAATTTTAGGCTTCACAAATGTCTTTTCATTAACCTCACACTTTAGCACAACATCTTTGACGATAAAATATCCTTTATCACAGCAATTCAATTCAAGATCGGCTATTTATTTTCAAACTAATCATGTTAGATCTCTTTCGCATCATTCTGACACATTACACAAGTCGGTTCAGCTTGCGACGACCACTAATTCAGGTATGACTGAATACGAGGATCTGTCTGAAGATGAAAAAAGAGAATTGGGTCAATCTAAAACTGCAACTCCATCCTCCACCTCATTCAAAATGAACAAAGAAGCATTCATATTTATGACACTTCTTGCGATTCAATTCGGCATCCAACCAGGATTAGTGAGGGCTTATATTCCACAAACAATCTGCAAAAGTAGTGTTGTTTTAGTTCAAGAGTTTTTGAAGTTTTTTTTTGCTGCTGTTAGTCTTTTTGCAAGTGGAAAAGAAACTGTTTCAAAAGCCGTCAAGGGTGCGTACAAAATAGATTTCGGATTAGACGAAAACGTTTCTCATTTTTTTTGTATTCTAATTCTTGAACTTTACGTCTCTTGTTATGGATAAAAAAGATTGGAAATTCAGCACTACCATTAAAATTGCAGGGATTCCAGCTTTCCTCTATCTTATTCAAAACCTCTCCTCCCTACTTGCATATCAAAATCTACAACCATTAACATTTAATGTCCTAAATCAGACAAAAACTCTCTCTGCTGCTCTCTGTTGTTACTTTGTTATGGGACGAAAACAATCTAAAAAGCAGGTAGGATCTCTGTTTCTGCTTTTAGGAAGTGCACTTGTCATGGAAAAAATCGTACCGTTGCCCTTTTTATCTGTTGGTACTGCGGGAGGTGCAGCTGCATCTTTGACTATGTCTACTCTTCACTGGACTCATGGAGTAGCTCCAATTTTACTTGCATCCTTTATATCTGGATTGGCAGGGGCTTTATGTCAAAAAAACCTTCAAAGTGCGTCTGGATGTGGCAAATCTGGCGGCCGAAATCCTTTTTTGTTCTCGATGGAAATGAATTTCTTTTCGATGTGTATATTGCTTACTTCAATGTTAGTAAGCAATGACGGAAAATATATTGTAGCAAATGGTTTCTTTCACAACTGGACCCCCAAAACAATTATTCCTGTGATTACAAATGCACTAGGTGGAATCATTGTTGGGTTAGTAACAAAATATGCTGGTAGTGTCAAGAAAGGTTTTGCTTTAATTTTTGGAATTTTAATATCTGGTATATTGCAAGCGGCTGGATCAGGTGGAGGTGTTCAGATAGAGCAAATCATAGGTGGAGTCATGGCAGCATTAAGTTTATGGATTCATACTGCATTTCCTTATCGTGAACAAAGTGTAAATTCGAAACTTAAGTAGTCTACGACAGTATTCTGTGTGGAAGTGGTTTGTACGAGATTGCATGTTTTTTAGATGGAAAAGTCCTGCAGAAATACTTCATGTTGGTCTTCGTAATAAGTGTTGTCCTTGGGATTGGCGTTGGCAATTAAAATTTAATCAAGTTTGATATATTTGTTGAGGAAGACTGATGTTAAAGGTTCTCAAATTATTCTATTTTACACCACATATGTACCTTCCAATACATCTCTTAACTGCTGGGGTGCCTTGGAATAAAATTTGCAAAAGCTTATAGAGTCCATTGGATATAGTTTATTATCCTCTATCCATTTTTTCATCATTTTTATTTCACTGTCAGATTTGATTCCCGAGTTCGAATTGTTCACCATTTTCAAAATTACTTTCTCTTCTAACAAACCTTTTTCATTGAGGTCTAAACATGCAAACATTTCGAAAAGAGCGTCAACTTCTTTCATCGTGATACCTGCAGCTATTGAAGCTGATCTTCTGATTTCCTCTACTGAAGACACAGAAAAAAAGTTCAACTTTTTCCCTCCCTGCATTAGAAGAAGAGCTGATTGAGGAAATTCTTCTGATTCAATGACAATGTCAGTAGCACCAGCATTCATCAATACCTGCGCCTGAGCTCTATTGCTGGAGCGAGCATAAATGGGTGCATCTGGAAACCCTGCTCGTAAACGAGACGTAGCAGAAAGAATCTCCTCAAATTCCTCAAAAGATATATATATTGCGCGCGGGTCTATGACTCCACTGGATTGTAATACTCTGGGATTTCCACCATCGCCGAAAGATACAAAGGAAGGCTCAGTTTTGTTCCACGGAATATCAGTGATAGAAGGATCTGAATCAAATGCCACAATTTGTGGTAGAAAGGGAGCATTTTCCGTGTCATTACTATTGTAGAAATCATGAGGTGATTTTTTGTATCCATCAGTTAATTCTTTTAGGAGCAATTTACCCATTTCTTGATACCCACAGATTATGACTGCATTTTCTGCTATTGGAGTTACCACTGGATAATTATCTTCAACAAAGCTTAGATCTCTTAATACTTCGGCACTAACTTCATCGATATAGTCATTTTCATCCCCTTTGGTCAAGTTCTCAGCTGTTGCCCCCAAAAGCGGTGTAACACCCATTGTGATCAAAACAACAGCTGTTAGTAACCCACCTAAATCTGCTGGAAGCACCTCTAGCTTTTCTGCAAGTGCTAAAACAACAAAAGCAAATTCTCCACCACCCGCTAAAAGCAAGGAGAGTCTTACAGCATCCACCTCAGGCAAACGATTGGGCTCCATCCATCTGGGAACTTTTGTTGAAGTAAAGATTGTTATTGCCTTAAGGAGAATAAGAGAGATAACACCAGTTATTATTGTAGGTAGTTCATTCAATACTAATTCAGAGTCAAAGCTAGAACCAGCATCCATGAAAAAAATTCCAAGTAAAATTCCTTTGAACGGTAAAATATCTGCTTGGATTTGTGCTCTATAATTTGTGTTTGCAAGCAACACACCCGCTACAAACGCCCCAGCTGTATCAGTCAGTCCAAGTTCCTTAGCAATTGCACCCATACCAACAGAAACTAGTAAGCAAAGAGCAACAAATGTTTCCGTTGAACGGGTTTCTGCCACAAAATTGAAAATCCGTCGTAGAAGGAAGCTACCAGCAAAAACAACGGATCCAAATCCCACAGTTGCTTTGAAGGTTAAAAAAGCAATGGCAGAGTATTCAGTTGGACCTGTTCCTACAATATATGGTAAAAGGACCAATATTGGTGCAACAGCTAGATCTTGAAGAAGTAGGATAGATGTAGCTGCTTGACCACTATTTGTAATTTTATATGATGAAAAATTAGTACATATATCAACTAGCAGTCTCGTCTTTATCCGAATATTATATAATCATGAACTTACCTATTTTGCTCTTCCCAACCTTTTTCCTTCAAAACAGGGAAAACAAATGCAGATGTAGAGAGAGTCCCAGCAAAAGCTAAAATAACAGCTTCAGCAGGGTTATGCACATTTATTAATCCAGCATCTAGAGGAAAAAAACGTTCCAGCAACTCAGGTGCACCCATCAAAATTGCTCCAGACAAAACACCTGTAGTTAAGGACAATTGTGCAAGGCCGAGCGGTAAATAGTTTCTTAGTTGTTGAAGCCGTTCTGTTGATACTTCTAACCCCTCCGAAAACAAAAGGAATAGGATTCCAAAATCACCCAACTCCACATCTGCTTTTGAATTAGCAAATACGTCTAAACCATGCGGACCCAATAATGCACCCGCTAACAAATATCCCAATATTGGTGTTATGTTTAAGGTAGTGGCAATGGGAGTGACGATTACACTAGCTGCTAAAAACACAAGCAAGTCTCGTCCTATTGATTCAAGAACTATACTTGTTGCAGCTTCGGGAACATTGCCTACATTGCCGTTGAGAGCTCCGCCAATGTCTAAATTATCAAATAGCTGCTTGCCTATTTGTTCAAACTGCATAGGAACGCTTATATCAGGTAAGTTTGGTACTATATCAGGAACGGCAACCATGTTCAGTTGGCTTGAAGTGGATCGATATCGCAAATCGTTACTATATCTTTTTCTGTCAAGGTTTATGTTGTATTTTCTCTTTTCTATTAAGTTCGTTTGTATAGAGGGAACGAGTCTTAAAGTATGATGTGCTTTTGATCTCTTTGCGGAAGGAGCAAAATTCCAAGCTGACGATGGAAAACATTGTGAGAGTATTAATGTGAATATGAGACATGAAAGGGACCTGGTTACTGTAATATTCGAATATAGATGCCTGAGAGATCCTCTTCTATTTTTCCTCTGTATTTTTGCTTTGGAATCTAAAGAAGAAAAAATATTCCTTATTTGTTCCCTTTTCTTTTTCGTATTCCTTTCATTGCTTGTGTCCTTTTTCATTGGAAAAAACAGGTGCTAATCAAAGATACAAAGGTGATTTGTGTTGATTATTGGTGAAGGAAGAAAATCTCAAAGAAATTACGTCGATGAATATTTGTGTCCTTATGTCTTCATTCCTTGAAAGGTATGACAATTGCTACATCGATAAATAAATCGCAGTAGGTATGACCATACGAGCGTTTATCTCAAATATATTTCATCGGCTTCTCTGCTCAGCAGTTCAACATGGAACAATATGATATTGATAGTCTACGGGAAGTACGATCTAGGATACCGATGTCAAATAGCCTCACCTTATTGTATATCATAGTTTTTAACACAAATCTCCGTAAAGAACTGAATACGTTTAAATTAATTAGGCAATTTTTAATTCTCGCAAATCATAAAACGCACGTAAATAGGATAAATATGATAATCACCACTTTCAAATAGTTGTAGCCCGACATCAAAGAATTTTTCCATCAGAAGCATGAGTGAAAGAAGATATATGGACACATTGATTATTTCTACATACGAGGAAACAAAACAAAAAATTATACAAAAAAACTTTACTGCAAGTTGTTGTAGTTTCTGTTATTGTTTTTGTAAGTGAGAGGAATAATGAGATTGTATTACTGATAGAGCGAAATACAGGGAAAAGAATCAGCAATGAGAATATGTATTGTGATTATCATTAGAACACATTCCACAAGTGACGGTTGGGATAATGAACATAGTCATGACATTGCTTAAAGTTTGAATATCCGAATATAGAGTGTGAATGAAATACTCCACATAAAAACGAATTTATCTAAGATTAGGTTCATTTATTTTAAGAATATGTATTGCACCTCCTTTAATATTGTGGATAGAAATCGTAGTGGACTTTTGTTCATTCAATGGAAAAAATATTGTGAATCAGGTAGTAGTTCTTCACAATGGAAATTGGCTACTTCCCAATCTAGAACCGAAACAGAATTCTGAATGAGATTGGGGCTGCTTGAGAAGTAATAATCATTCACTAAGGAAGTGTAAGTTTCCAGTGAATTCAGTAATTTGATGAGTGAAATTGAAGATTTATCTTCATCCTGTAAACCCACTTTCTCAAGCATGTACTTCTCGAAATCATCTAAGTCTACACATATCTCTATCAAAACTGATTTATCAATCAGGTCCATTACTGCCGGGTAAAAATCAGATATTGATAAGGCCCGATCAATGACAAAGAGCTCATTGCCAAATACGCCTTCTAATGTACATGGCAATTTCTCAATGATTGTTTTATATTGGATTTCAAGATCAGCCACCGCTAAAACTCGATAATTATCGATCAAATCTGCCAGTTTTATCACGATGTCAGTAATGGATTCTTCCCCTTTATTTTCTATACTTTCCAGGAAACCTATAAGTGATAGTAAATCATCATTGAGAGTCTTGAATTGTGAATTTTCATGGGACAGATCTTGTATATTTGTTTGTAGTGTGTTTAGATCTTTCTTCAAATTACTATTTTGGCCTTCCAACAATTTAACATTATCACGAAAGTCTGCATTGATGCTAACCAGTTCACTTAAACTTGATGTCAAATTAGCTGTTTTGTTTTGAAGCACTTCTACATCTTCGTTTAATTTTGAATTTAAGTGTTCTAATTTTCCATTTCTGTCTTTGATTGCATCATTTTGTGTTGTTATATTGTCAGCGAGATTCTCTAAATTTACATAACCATCTTTCAAATTTGAGTATTCCAATCCCAACTCCTCAATTTGTACTGTCATATTCTGATTTGTTTCAATGGCGTTTGTCAAATTAGTACTAAGTTGCAAACTTATATTCTTGTACAAGTCACTTTCCTGCCGTAAGAACGAGACTTCATTTGTTAATTCAAGAATGTCTTCAGTCATCTCATTTAACTTTGACTTGAGTTGAAGATTTTCCTCCTTCATGTCCTCTTTGCCACTGTCAAATTCATCAAGAATAGGGGAGAGACCTAAACTACTATTAAGAGATGCATAGCGACTATAAACAACGGACCCTCCAACCGTACAAAGAATTGAATATGAGATCAGCATTGCGATCATTTTCCCTTCTTTCTTCATTAAAATTTTGGCGAGAGTGTAGCAAAAACCAGAACCATCAGATTTATCCGAATCAGAAGTTTGCGCAACAGTATGCTCTATTCTAACTGTGGGACTATGGAAAAGACTTGACGAAATAGAAGCGACAGTGTCTGGGGTTGAAGGAATTTCTACATCATACTCTTGCTTCTTTTTTTTGGGAGTCTGCATCAAGTCTACATCCGTATCGATCTCCATGCTCGTGTCGTTTCAAAAGAAAAGAGATGCTATTTCGATGTTAGAGTTTGTTCACAAAGTTTAGTTGCGATTTTTGGTGACAAAGGGTGCATCTGCTGAATGCTAAATCTTGTTGTTCTTTTGCTAGTGGCAAGTATTGCAATTAACATGTCTTGCAATGAAAAACATACAATGTATGAGTTCAAAATTCATAATAACTGTCATCAAACTAAGTTCTCTCAATTGAATCCTTTAGTTAGGTTATCGATGAGATTGCATATCTAATCTAAATCATCCTGTGATTGTTAAGAAACCTAAATTATTTACTATTTATGCTTTTCAAATTGCCGCCAGGGTTCATTCAAAACTTTTGAATCCAAATATTGGTCGTAACAAACAAAATCTTCGGGATTCACAATCAAAAATAGGATCTCTATCAATAGAAAGAGTTTCCCGTTTCATTTGGTTTGCATAGGTGCGGTCTCAAGACTAAAGAACTTGATGAGACTGTCTACAAGACAGGAATTTTGTTCTTTGTTGCATGCACACGTAAGAATATTTTAATTTACTTAAAGAACCTTTTCTGCACAACGGAATATTTGGCAAATGTATACATGAGATTTTATGTTGTGCAATTCTGAATGTCGTTTTTCTCTGAAATAAGATCATAGCTACGGTACTATCAAATGTATGAAGGTGGTGATTGTGGTTTATGTTCATGTTTATCGTGTAGTGACAGCAGCAATGCGCTAAATCTTTCATTCAGCCCCATATCGTATGTTTCTACGAACGGAATTTATAATATTATTTTATTATTTTATTATTTAATTTTATTAAATCGAAACTCGTCTTGTTGTTGCTGTCCCAGTACGAGAACTGACTCACAGCAAGGCGTTTGAAAGTTATGAATTTGGAAAACGCTTCAACATACTTTTAGTCAATTAGTGTTTGACTACCACGTCGTAACAACAATTCTAATTTGTTTCTCGCATGAAAACTGGCTGAAGTTTCGCAATGCCACCAAGAATACCCCGGAGAAATCCGTTCAAAAATACTCCTCATAGCAAAGACCCACTCGATATGACGCTAGGAGAAAAGGGGGTTTTGGGTCTGCTGGTAGCTTCCATTTCTACAGGGATGTTCCAATTAGTAACAGGTCCATGGAATGAGCAGAATGACCAACAGGTAATCGACGGAACACCTTTGGAAAAAGAATCTGTGAAAGATGCAGGGTGGTCTATGGTTAAATCATACTATACCGACAAATATGTTTCGAAAACGAGTGAAAAGAAAGATGTCGAAGTAACATGGAAAGCTTTTTAAGGAATTTTGACGAAAAATAAGCCTATAATATTTCCATAGTAGTCAGATTTAGACGCAGAGTCCTCTAACAATACATTTTTCCATAAGGTAAAATTGAAGTTTTTTTAAGTCATTTGCTTTACATGATAAAGATTGGATGACAACATTGGAATCAAGAGCGTTTCAAATCAAATATAAAATTCCACTCCAAACTTACACCAAAAAAATTGGTGGATGTGTATATGACTGTCCATTTCATGAAATTATTAATGTCGTAATTAATTGACATGAACTACTAAGATCATCCATTTTATCATATATGAAAGATGGAAAAATTTCTTCGATTTCTTATGACCTGTGTACAAGCTGAAAGCATGTTTGATGATTTTGTGAGGAAACATCAAAGCAACCTATAAGAATACAAGATATTACTGGATAACTGTAGTAAAAACAAACGTATGCATATCATTCCTTTGTACTTAAAAGATTTATTTTTACATCATGTTAATTCAAAATTATCATCGTCTTCGTCAACGATTTGAAAGGTATCATCATAATCGTCCTCATCATTATCAATGTCATCAACTTCATCTTTCGCACTCCTTGTAACATCTTCATCAGAACTTATTCCATCAGCCAGAGGCTTATTTGACATATCCTTCATAAATACAGAGACCCCTGCTCCAAATAATATTGAAAATCCAGATACCATCACCAGTTTATTAGGACTATCTATAAAAGCACCATAAACATATTGAGCCAGCATGGATGCTAATCGCCCTAAAGCTGTACAGATACCTACTCCTGTTCCTCTAACTTCTGTAGGAAAGAGTTCGGATGTCATACAAAGGAGAACACTCCGGGATATCACAAGAAATGCATGAAAACCACATGCACTGATGGTAACTAGCAAATCATTTCCCAAAAAGTACACAAAGACAAACAAAGAGAAGGACGATAGGATCATACTGGAAGCGAGAAGGCAAGAACGACCCACTCGTTCAATGAGAAGTGCAGCAACGATGGACCCTGGAATATTGGATAAGGAAAAGTATATGGAATGCATGTATACATTATTCACATGTATGGACTTGAATATTTCATTGATCCATGTATTTAAGCCAGAACCAAAGGACATTGCAAAAGTCAATGTTTGAAGTAATAAAGTGTGTCTCCTCAATCCTCTGGAATATGTTTTCAAAATGCTATTTGCTACGTCCTTACATGCTTCACATTTTCCTTGGTTTTGCGGATTTACAATCATGAGGTTTCTATTTTGAAGAGCATTATAATTGGGGTCTGAGTTCGGATTAGAGAGAGTGATACTCCTACTATAGTGATATTCTAATTCGATAACCTCAAGCATCGGACCTCTATAACCCATGGCATCAGCAATCCTATTCGCCGCTTCACATGCTTCTTCCATCCGATTTTGCATGGCCAAAAAGCGCGCACTTTCTGGAACAAACAAGTACACAAGGATTGTTGCTAATACACATGGTGCTGTACAGACGACAAAAAACCATCGCCATGTATTATCATTATCATTTGTATCGTCAGATCCGAACATAATTAAGGCTACAACTGCAACATAAATCATACCGAATGTGAAGAAGCTAACTATGATTGTAACAAAATAACCACGTTTGGAGGGTGGACTAATTTCTGTTGCCAAAGGTATGAGAGAAGATAAGATGGTACCAACTCCAAGTCCTGCTAAGAAGCGAAATGATGCAATAAGACCAAAATTGGGGGATATTGCTGAGCCTATCCCTGCAAAACAATCCAAACATAATCCTAAGAGAAGAGTCGGCCGACGACCAAATTTATCTCCAAAAACTCCAGTCTTTATTCAATAAAGATTCATTTATCATGATAGCCACGAGTATAATGGTTGATTCATTGTTTTGTGAAAAAAAGTTGCCGTAGATTCAACAAGAATAAAAAAAGGAAGTACTTTGTCAATTGTCTATTCGCACCACTCCATAAATGCAAGCTATAAACTTTTACATTGAACTTACCAATAAACCCCCAATCAACATCCCTAGAAAGATAGCTGCTGATATAGTAGCACCCCTATTCTTAAAGTCATTATGCAATATCTCGTCTGTAAATACTTGATCTGATAAACAAAAATTTAGACTGGATATTTCAGTGGCATCTCCAGCATTCGCAAGTCCCAATGCTATCAAAATGATATAATACTCCAACGATGGACATGAGTTGTAACATAAGTTCCATATTGAGCATCTAGACCCGCGGGAGGAATGCGGGAGTGACGATGCTGAGTTTGGATCCGTAAGACTGTCTTCAGCATTATCAATTTCTGGATTAAATTTGTAGTTTATCGCATCTTCGAAAAACTCATCTATGGTTCGTTTTGGATCATTCCTTTTTCGTAAAGGCCTCCCTAATTGAATTTGACTTCGCATCTGCGTTGTTCAAAGGTCAAAGATGAAATAACGTGAAAAAGGCGATTGTTAGTTTTTTAATCTAGTGCAGCACTTGATGTGGATGGGTCTGCTCAAAAGCACGAGCAAGTGTTTTTTGTCTTTTTCTGAATACAAATAATCATCTTACATGACTAACGAATTCTTTCGAGGACAAGCAAGTTCTGTACGGTTTTATACGTGACTTTTATTTACTCATATTCAACTGCAGTCATAGACAACCCCTTTTAATCAACCCTAACCCTAACCCTAAGTGTAACCCTAACCTGCTGACATATCCAACTTAGAAGTTACTCACCTTATTAGAGATTTCTTAACCACTGCTATAGAGAGAGAGCTAACTAAACA
>Ga0209092_10002967_pt1 | contig 15127 bp, 11 predicted proteins | sample FraStrMetagenome_FD_187446 | JGI IMG/M metagenome (GOLD analysis project Ga0209092, IMG submission 187446) | Marine eukaryotic phytoplankton communities from Arctic Ocean - Fram Strait ARC3M Metagenome (SPAdes) (version 2) | ecosystem: Environmental > Aquatic > Marine > Oceanic | place: Fram...
GTTATGTTTCTTATTTGAATGTAATTGTATCCCCCATGCTGTACATACACAGTAAGTGAAGAATTGGCATCTGTTTCTCCATAGTACACGTCTGGGTGCATGTTCACTGAACCACCATTGTCTTGATGAAGTGGGTGCGAAGATGTTCCACGAAGAAATGTAGTGCCTGGCCACCAATATATTTGACCTTGCCCTAAGTGATTCAATGAACCGGCATGAACAATTAATTCATCTATCCCAGTAACTTCCACTGTCCAAGCCGTTTCAAGAGATCCATTTCCTGACTGAGTAGTAATCGAATCCGCATCCACACGATATGTAACATTCTCTTCCCCATAATAACCAGGCACATTTGAACCACTTGTATAATTCCGAACATACAGTTTACTTGCTGAAACTTCCTGTACAACTGTGAAAAGTCCTTCACTAAAGCCATCCATTGATCCACCAGGAATCTCATTTGGGGGTGTAAGGGATGCAATTGCAGTAGTTATGTTTCTTATTTGGATGTAGTTGTAGCCCCCATGCTGTACATACACAGTAAGTGAAGAATTGGCATCTGTTTCTCCATAGTACACGTCTGGATCCATGCTTGTTGACCCACCATTGTCTTGATGAAGTGGGTGCGAAGATGTTCCACGAAGAAATGTAGTGCTTGGCCACCAATATATTTGACCTTGACCTAAGTGATTCAATGAACCGGCATGAACAATTAATTCATCTATCCCAGTAACTTCCACTGTCCAAGTCGTTTCAAGAGATCCATTTCCTGACTGAGTAGTAATCGAATCAGCATTCACACGATATGTAACGTTCTCTTCCCCATAATAACCAGGCACATTTGAGCCACTTGTATAGTTTTGAACATATAGTTTTGCTTGTGCCATTTTATTTTAACTTACTCTTATATTTTTATACCCCTTTCCTTTCCACTCACCCAGTGTACATCTACTACTATCCTCAGAGTTCTGTATTTTAATCGTTTTATCAGTCAATCATAATGGTCGACATCATACTAACATCCAAATATTTCGGTACCGTAATTCACGGCATAGCAAGTACAACACACACACGTGATACAATCACACCCCTTAAAGCCACCCGGAGGACGAGGGAAAGTCTTTCGACATATTCCTATTGCCGTCTCCGGAGCAATGACAACTTGCATTATGAAAAACGGTGCCGTACACGGACAAAACATATAGGAAAATAATCCAATTCGTGTACAGCAAAGTGCGTCTGGAGGACACACATTACATTGCTGTTCCTTACGTTGTTCTTCGAAGCGCTTGGCTCTAATAGTTGCGCGACGTTCGTCTTCAGTAACTTTGTGTACTTTCCGGAATGCTTTGTTGAATGCGCGCCTCGTACCTTCATCCATATCCTGGATATGCTCCTTGCATAATTCCTTCGGATCGTGGTGAGAAATAGCGCCTCGATCACGGTGTATCCAGAATATTGTCCCAGTGACATTAGCGCATTTTTTCCACTCAGAAGGATGGTATCCGTGGTGGGTTTCCGTTTCCGGGCGTAGCATAACAAGTGGTGCTTTATTCGGGGCGTGCACAATATTGTTACGAACCATAGATGTACGGGTCGGAGGAATACCAGTTGACGGAGGAGAGTTCGATGGCGAACCAGGTATAGCAGAACACGGAGCAGGAGCAACTTTTGAAGTAGTTGTTTTACCAGATACTATGGTATGGCGTACTGTGAGCGCATCCGCGTAATTCGAACCCGTATCGATATGAGTTGTGGGTAATCCTGCTTTTGCATTTACAAGGCGTGTTTTGATCGCGTGAGCCGCGAGAAAGTCCTGTCTTTGAATCGCCTCATTGAGTTGTGCGTCCAAATCGGATATGCTGTCCTCGGTATGGGTATCGGCGATGTCGTTCAAGGGTGCTATGGATGACATGAGGTAGTGATGAAGTTGTGAAAGAAGAGTTGTGAGGATGGGTGAGTATGAAGTATGTGGGATACAATTGTTTTCGAGACACAATTGTTTTCGAGACACAATTGTTTTTGGGACACACTTCCATCTTTATAATTTTAGCCACGCACTTATAATACTTCTATATCCTCCCTCGCGAGTCCCATCTTTATAATTTGGCCCTTATAATTTTAGCAACGCATTTATAATACTTTGCGTGAAAGTGAGTTCACGACTAAATCTTCTAAACAAAAAAATGACATTAACTAGAATCCAATAGTACATTGATACATCAATCAAAGTATAGCTATGCCACAAAATAATTCGACAACGATTTCTCGTATAACTTTAGCACATGGAGTAACAGCAGAACAACTTACTGAGAAAAAGAAACGTCTCCGTCCACACAGTATAATTTCTAATACCTTTCAAAATAAATGTTCAGTATGTGAATTTAACACAGGTATGAATTTAAAAAGGGTATGAGTTGTACTCGGAACACGGTGGATAACCGATTATGGATTGGATTATTCGATCGGAAAAAATGAATGTTTTTTCTTCTGTTTAGAAATATATACAATACAAGGATTTACTACTCAACCATGCAAACTCAAAATAATTGGAAACAAATATCAAAGTCTCCTATTAAATATGTCAGCACACTGTCCGATGCCAATGTGCTCGCTATGTTGAACGAAGCAGACACTGCATACCATAACGGCGAATCTGTAATCGATGATGCTATATACGATATGATTGTAGAGTTTATCGAACGGCGCATGGGTAAGAAACGGGGCACAGTTGGCGCGGACATTACTCATGGTACCAAAGTACAATTACCCCTTCATATGGGCAGCATGGATAAGGTCAAGCCGGACAGCAATAAATTGAGAAATTGGTTGAAAACATATTCTGGTCCGTTTGTTCTATCCGACAAACTCGACGGTATTTCTATATTGGTCGAATACAACAGTGGGAAATTGCGCCACATCTATACGAGAGGTAACGGAAGAGTCGGTTCAGATGTATCTTCATTACAAAAATATATAAAACTTCCAAGTATCGGAAAGCGCAAAGGACGTGACTTCTTTCGTGGAGAACTAATTATTGCAAAAGCCGACTGGAATGTGTATGCCAAAGAAGGTTATAAGAATCCTCGAAATACAGTATCCGGACTTATCAATCGCTTAGTAAGCGGGAAAAAAATAAAGCCGACTCTCCTGAAAATGCTTCACTTCGTGGTATTTGACCACACACGACAAGTCAAGAAAAGTGACCCGATTGTAACACGAAAGTTGTCAGAAGGGCTGCGCGAGGCGTTGGCGCTGGGGTTCACGGTTGTTGACCATACGCATACCGATACCATTACTATGTCACAACTATCCGACATGCTTGTTTCCCGACGAGAGGTATCTCCGTTTGAAATTGATGGTATTATTGCGACAAACGACAAAACGTATCCTATGAAAGAGTCTGGGAACCCTGACCATGCCGTCGCATTCAAGATGGTATTAGATGATCAGCAGGCAGAAACGTCCGTCCAATACGTGGAATGGAGCATTTCGAAAAGCGGGCTTCTGAAACCAGTTGTCGATATTTCCCCAGTCACTATTGCTGGAACTACAATACATCGTGTAACAGGATACAACGCCCGATGGATTAAGCAGAATAAAATTGGACCGGGTGCTCACGTTGTGATCATTAAAAGCGGTGATGTAATTCCAAAAATCATTACTGTTACAAAACCGGCCTCTGTCACGCAATATCCAAATGGGAAGGAAGGTACAGATTGGGCGTGGGATGGAGACGTAGACATTCGTATTCGAGGTGAGTCTGATGCGGCCAATATCAAAAAACTATTGTATTTCTCAAACACGCTCGGTATTGAAGGACTGAAGGCAGGTACTTTGAAGAGGCTTTATGCCAAGGGCTACAAAACGGTTCCAAAAATACTGCGCATGACCCAAGCAAACATTGAAGCAATTGAGGGGTTCAAGACAAAATCAGCCCAAAAATTGATACAGAACATTCAAACTGCATATCATAATGCAACAAAATCAAGTCTATATGCGGCACTGGGAGTCTTTGGCGAAGGAATGGGATTGAAGAAAATTGAATTATTACTCAAGAACATCCCTGACATTTGTACAGCCAACATTGATACGAAACAGTTGACCGAAACCATTGTTAATATTGATGGATTTGGGTCCAAAACGGCTGATAAAATTATTCCAAATATCATCCGCTGTGCAGACATTTTAAAGGGCCTGCCTAAACAGAAACCACAGAAAAGAACCTCCGCGGCGAAAAAGAGTTCTGTAGTAGTGAAGAGATGTATTCAAAATAAAAAATTCGTATTTACAGGAGTGCGTGCTAAAGATGTAGAAGAGGCTCTTCGTCAGCACGGGGCTTCGGTGTCTTCCTCTGTATCGAAAAATGTCACAATGGTGATTACAAAGGATCCAGCCTCTTCCAGTAGTAAAATAAAAAAAGCGCAAACATTGAATATTCCGATTAAGACTTTGAATGAATTCTTGAAGTGGTTGTCGACAAAATGAGGGATATCACCGGTATGACATCATGAGTTTTCCTGTAGGAATTCCGTTTCGTAATGCCGATTGCAGAACACGAACAAACTTTTTCCTTTGTAAACGGGTCGCAATTTTTTGTTCGGCGCCTCGAACTTTGAAGAACTTACCATCTTCTAAAAGAGATTCGCAGACATTTGACCCACACGCTTCAACCAACTTTTGTCCATTAACTGGCATTTCCAAATACCACGCATTCATTTTCAATTTTTCAAAATGATGGGCGTATACCTTTAGACCTTCGTTTCTCAACCATTTAAGCACTTCATCGTGTGTTAAAGATGATAGCTGACGCCGACTGGGTTCTGGAACTGTGTTGATGTGCATTTTAGACTTCGACGCTGTGCTGTGAGCGTCTCCTTTTCAACATTTATTTAATACCCCAAAATATGTGATTTACTTAATCATTGAACTCGGTAGAAAAGGGAGTCCCCGTTCCATAATAGCGTTCTGTTCTCGGAATAATTGTTCTAATTCGACATTGCCAATCGTTTTACACACATCCATTAGTTGGCGTAGCATTTCCTTCATTCGTAAAGCCTCTTTACAGAAGTGACCCACACTGATGTCACACGAATCGACAATATCTGCGACCGAGTGTCCCTTCATCCACATCGTCATTGGATGAATCATTGTCGTCCCCAGCGTTTCGTTTTTCACCGTCCAGATTGCCTTCTGTAGTCGTACCATGACCTTGTATGTGTCCGGTCCAGGAGGATCTTGTTTTCTTTTTTTTCGTAAGAAGCATGTTAGAAGAGGTACTAATTCTGCTGTGGAGTACTCCGCTTGAGTAATGAATTCAACAAGCGTGAGCGGATCTTCTGTAGACAGAACCCCAGCCGCCATTTTGCCCTTGAGTGTCGGCATTTCTTTAGAATCTAGGAAGCCGTGCTTCTTCAATATTGTCAATTGTCTCTGATACTCATCCCACAATCCAGATGTTTCTGGCGACAGATCACTTTTCAATTGCGCCGTAAATCGTCGAATGTCCAGAATAGAAGATGCCGTTGCGTACTCTTCTTCCGAATACGCGCCAATGTCCGTTTCTGCAAGGGCTTGAATGTTCCGCTGTACATTTTTGTATACTTCAAATGTACTCAAGTCCATCTTTTTGAACTTTGTGTTTTCGATGTACAGCACCCACGATTTCTGAATTTGTCCAATATCCGTGTCTAATGCATTTGGATGAACGGCGCGAATCGTTGCTCGTACTGGGAGTACTGACCCCTTTTCCGGATCAACCCACACAGATTTGCCCACACGAAATTGCTTCTTCATCTCTTTCCACACTTTGGATATGTAGTACCCAGCATCGTCACGAATTTTATCCAACTGTTCCATCGCGTCTAGAAGGCTCTGTATCTGTTTTGGTGGAGCTTCTTTGCTGTACTTGATACATTTCTGCAACACCGATGATAAATACGTGTGGCTCTTTGTTGCAAAGCTCTTCAGCACCAATGTCGATATAATTGTGTCTGGGTCATCTTTGCAGAGAATTTGAAGAATAACGGACGGAGTCAATCGAAACTGGCTGCTTACGGGCATCGGTGGCGTCGTTATCATCTTCAGTACATCTACCTTTGTCTTCTTCCAACGGACAATAACCACATTGCCCTGCGTTTCAAGTCCAGGACGACCTGCTCGACCACATATCTGGTGAAAGAGGTTTGTTTCAATTTGCGCAAACCCTTTCTCCGTGGGCATTTTCAATTCGGTAATGACAACCGTTCTAACCGGTAAATCAATTCCAGCGGACAGAGATGATGTGGCGAATACCAATTTGATGAAGCCTTTTTTTACCAATTTGGGCAGGAGTTCTAAATAGTGTTTGGGGTTCTGAGAATGATGGACGCCAATGCCACGCTTTGCCAATTCTTGGAAGCGTTCAAAAAGGCACCACTCTTCTTTTGGGATACGTTTCTTTAGGCGGTTAAATTCAATATGTACCATAGAAGCACACCGTTTGTTTTCTGATAAATTGATAGAATTCAGATAGGTCGACAGCGTATTGAGTCGTTTACAACTGAATCCAACAATCATTGCAGGCAGTTTTTCATCGGTTCGCAAGTCCTCCACCAAGTCTAATAGTTTTGTTTTTGTCTGATTTACGGAGACGTACTCCAATTGCTTGTGGGTTTGCACTTCTTCCCACATATCCTCATCGACGACCCTTTCTTCGCTATTGTACACCTTGTGAAATTGCGTGTCCTTGTACTCTTCTCCTGTGTGAATATAGTAGTCGAGAGATATAGGCCGCTTCTTGGCTCCAATGATTCGTGTTTCGGTGCGATTCGTTCGCCCAATGAATTCAGCAAGTTCGATGCTGTTGGGAAGGGTCCCAGAGAGTCCAATGATTTTTGTTCCATACGGCATATTTGGATGATTCATGATGTTTTCTGGAATGTGTCCTCGACTTGGGTCCGATATCATGTGGATTTCGTCAATCATCAGTAAAGGACAGTTATCTAAGAAACGATAGTTTTGGTTCATCTGTATCAAAACGACTTCATATGTACAGACAAGTACCGGAGCATTCGGGTACTTTTCGGATGGGCCTGTACGAATACCCACTGGGCTGTCCTCATCTGTTGATGACCGGTTATCTACATAAGAGTTGATTATTGGAGAATAATAGTCGTCATCGTAATTGTCATAATAGTCAAAATGTTCATCATATTGTTGTACGTCCAACTCCGGTTCAGGAGGATGCTTTGACAGTAGTTGGCGTAGTTCAAAGTAGATTTGCTCAGCCAGAGCAACCAATGGAACAGCAACAATTAACCGCTGTCCTTGTTGCACTGCTCGATACGCAGCCCATTTGATTGCAAACGTTTTACCGCTTCCTGTTGGACTCGCAATTAATAGATTTGTTGGTGGGCAGTTGGAGTGTAAATTATAGATTGAGTCAATCGTCGCAGCCGCTTGTTTTTGATAGGGATACGGGGAATAGCTTGTAGTAAATGCCGGAGTCAATTGCTTGAAAATTGTTTCGTAATCTTCGGGATATTCTTTCGTTCCGAATTGTACGGTGTTTTCGAACTTGCCATATCTCACACTTTCTATTTGCTGTTTCAGATTGTCCATTATCACGTGTACTTTCTTTTGATTATATGGCTGGTTTTACATGGAGTGCTTCATTTTTTCAAAACACGAGTAGGAAAAGAAGAAAAATAAAATTGATCATTAAGACATTTTGTACATTTAACAGCGACAGATCAGAATGCTGAACAGGACGTGGAGCAGGACGATTTCGGACATGCTGACCTGTTTCACACCGGACACGACGTTCACGAGGACATTATTCCAGATGTATTTTCCAATGAAGGCATTCACGAGCAGGGACACGGCAACCATGAGGATCGTTCGGAGGATTACTGCAGAATCCATCTGCATCAAAGCAGGTTCGGTATACTTCTTTTCGGCAGTCATTATTGTTTAGGTATACTTTTTGGGATATTTTTTTCCGGCTATGATTTGTTCGTCCGTTGGGCGTATGCGTCGGGATATAAGCAATAAAACATACAACAATGGTATAATGATGTCCGCATCTGTTCAGTCCCAGAGCATTGTCCCAGCTCGGCCTCGGCCTACGTATCGGAAAATTATTCCGGCCATACGGAAACACATATTGAAGAGGTTCTCTTACCTGAAAGCAAAAGATGTTCCGGACGTACTCATTCTTTCGACTGCAAAAAAATATAAAGCCACCGACCAGAACGTGTCCAAGACTCTTCTCACGTACATTGTGGACGATCTGGTTGACAGCGTTCAGAGACAGCATCGAACCTTACCGACATTGTCGTCGAGTACCTACACCAAACAGACCGAGCTCAAAGAATACTTCATTTCCATCGATAGTAAGGATCGTAACACGATACAATGGCCAAATCCAAATGAATACTGTATCGATTTTGGGGGTATTCACAACAATCGGGCCCAACTTACGCAGGATGGGTACATCAATAGCGTGTATATCAACATTGAATCCATAGAACTCGTGTCTGTTGTGGTACCTAAGTTTTCTGACACCGGGGATCATGTCAACAATTACCCGTATCTCCTCTTAGAAATCGATGAATTTGGGGGGATTTATGATGGGAGTAATGAGCATGTGTCGAACGCATTTGCAAAACTTCGCTTTCAGACAGATCTCGGCTACTTCAAAGAATACAGTCGTAATGGGGCGGAACGGTTTATCAAAAAGTTTCACCCTAGAATTTCACTCAACCGATTGACAATTCGCTTTAGAAAGCCGGATGGAACATTGTACGATTTCGGAAATGAAATTACCACATCAAATGCCCATACGAGCGTTGCAGATTCATCTAATACGGAACTGGACAGCAAGTTGCAACAACTTTTACTTGACGATCCTGCTATGGAAGATGCTTGTCAATGTCCTACAATTGCACCAGAAAATACCCTAGTGTTTCGAATTTTGTGTGCACAAAAAAGAATGGATACAAAATTATTTAAGCAGTGATGGGTCTAAAGAGTTTCAGACACACGGTGAAGCATTTTATGACGCGTGTCTCTATGAACTCTACTGCGTATATCGGTGACTCGGCCTTAGCAGCCAAGCATAGAGGGTCAAAGAAATCTTTCGAGTCATCGTTGTTCATACTGTGTGAAGACTGGGATGACGGTCGTGTTCAAATAATGCGGGAGTGTGTGGAAGTGTGGAAGCCTTCTATGCCGCACATCCTGCTAAAGACTGGTGAAGACACTGCCTGCCCCTCTACATCATACCGGGTACAAAGTGGACACTTTCTGGGGAATGCAAAAGGGCAAGGGTGAAAATCAGCATGGAAAAATATTGATGGCGCTAAGAGGCACATTAGCAAAACAACACTTCGATAGCAAGGATGGGGAGACGAAAACATCCACTACAAGTTAACGACACACCCCCTCCCATTGAACACATACGTCACGAACTTGAAATCCTCGAACAAAAAAATATTGTAGTAAGATACACACAACAAAGAAACAATATGGCAACTACTGGAGAATCAAAACTGTGGATCGCATGGAGAGATTTATATTGGGGAGAGGAACTGGGATCCTTCATTATGGATTCCGCAACACCACCTCGTCAGTACGCAACTTGGGCTGGTACTTTTGAAATTGAAGTAACGGGGCCTGATGAATTGACAGTCAAGGCCGGTTCTTTAACACATGACGGCGTAACTGCTTCGTGGCCAGAAATGGTGTTTCACAGAGGTCTGGCAACCCATCCTCTACACGTATCCGGGTCATATACTTTTAATACCACTCCTGGACATGCCCATTCTCATAATTATTATAAGTCAGACGATGTAAGTGTATACGTTGTAGTGTTCAACTCTTCTGGGACAGTGCCACCGTATGATGGTGAAAACGAAGTCATTTTTCAGATAGGCGGTCTTCAAACGGTACTCGACAATACCCTAAGTGCCCCGACAAATGGCGACCCAAACGGCTCTGCAGTAGAAGGATTTATCGCGGCTGCTTCAGCCGAAGCCGAGGGAGGCGCTTCCGGTGACCCTTTCGTGACTCCTATGATTACGGCATAGATAGAAACTTTCTAGATATCATCACAAAATAGTATTGACCAAGATTTTTTATTGATTTTTATATGATTTATTACCTTCAAAACTGTGTATGTATTGATTTTAGATTTTTGCTGGATCTCTGTAACGATCCAGCAAAAAGAAATAAAATCTAAAAATCAATACAGACAGTGGGATTTGAACCCACGAATCCATTTGAATACTTCGACCACTCGGGCATGTCTGTCGTGCTCACGACCGGTCTTGATCCGGTGACATTTCGTTAATAAGACGAACATTCTTCCAACTGAATTACGCAAGCAATTTGAACGTTGCACTACGCAACATTCGCCAACGCGGGGAATTGAACCCCGATCTTTCGCACGACGGGCGAAAAGTAAACCATTATACGACGTCGGCAGCGCTCTCTGCAAGATTTGAACTTGCGACCTTACGATTAACAGTCGTACGCTCTAACCATCTGAGCTAAGAAAGCATTATATACATTCATTCATTTAAGTTAGCCATTTTGGGCTATAGGCTCTGCCGCGGATCGAACGCGGATTGCAGCATTCAAAGTGCTGAGTCATGACCTTTAGACCACAGTGCCTTCATCACACTTCACATACCTTATATAACAGATACGTTTTTAAGTCCTTTATTCCTGTATGAACAAGCATTTTTGGAGGGATTTTTTCCTTTTTCTTTTGGAATATTTTTGAATCCGAAGTGCATCCAAAGAGTCTATCGCTGTACAGGCCGTTTCGCACGATTGTATTCCTGGACAGTAGACTGGATATTCTTCCCGACAATAGTACCGTCGACGTTTAATGCCTTGATTGATAAAAGATGAGAAGTTGTCGACGATGTCATATATTTCCGGCACAATGCCTGGATGCCGCTTCCTCAAAATGCGCCCCACTGCCTGTACTACATTCGTCATGGGCGTCGCAAATACAATGGTGTTCAACTGCTTAATATCTAGCCCTTCGGCAGCCATATTATACGTTCCCAATATAATGTCTTTGGATTCGCTTTTCTTGAGGTCTTCCTGCTTCATTCCGCCAACATAGAACCCGACAGATCCTGCATTCTCTTCGTTACACAGTGTGTAGATATCCTTCAAATGCTGCCTCCGACTGCTCAAGACGAGAATCGTTCTGCCGTCCCGTACGAGAAGCCCCAGCAAGTGGACAATGAATTTTGTACGTGCTTCGTAGTTACACAGGTTGTTGATCATCCGAGCCATACAGATTTTTCCGAACTGCGTCAATTCTTCGTTGGAATAGGGAACCGCGGGATCATCGATTGTAATTTGAATGGCATTCACGGACACGTTTTGTCGTTGTGTGACTTCGTACACGACAGGGCCCAGCCACCACTCGAACACTTTCGTGAGACCGTCTGCCCGATTGGGCGTGGCGCTTAAGCCCATGGTGAATTCGCATCCAACTTTGGAAAGACAGCGGGAAAATACCTCAGCGCCCAGATGGTGACAATTACTGACACACGGTCCGTCGATATATGTCTTGCGACAGTTTGAGGTAATATTTGTTCCAATTATGAAGTTGTGATTTCCGGCAACTTCGATATCGTACACGTACGGAGTTTTACATTTTCCGTATCCAGTATTTTCAACGCTTTGAATGTCACTCACTTTCAGTGTTCCATACTTGAGAAAACGACTGTTCCATGTATAGTTTTCTTTTGGTGGAAAACTTGATTTGTACATCATGCTCGTGTGAAGGAACGGCCCAATGAGCTGTAACAACTTTCTCCCATTTTCCTTATTAAATCGCAAATAGTAATATGTTTTGGATATCGCAATGGTACAATCTATATCGTATTCCTTGAACTTGTTGACAAACTTCACGTGTGTTTCTTTACTAAAATTATTCGTGTGTAAACTGGTTTGATTTCCATTACTGTGTGAACCATCATCCATATACCAAATAGCAATACCACGGGGGTCCAACTTTTCCAGCAACCAGTCGGGAACTTCTCTCGTATCTCTTGGTATAACATTATTCAAATCGAATATCTTTGTGTGAAACGAATACGCTGTTTTTTTGGAGTATCCATTTTCTTGTATCAAGTTGACTTGATGTATATTGAACATCATAGCTTTCCACCTACAATAATCTTCTTGGCTTGCCCCATGCATGATTTTTAAGCGCGTTCGCTCCATACTTGTAAAACTGATGTGACCATCGCCGAGATAGGAACCATACACAATTTGCGTTTGATCATCATTCAGTGCCGGGGCGATAATGGTTGTTTCGTGAGATGTGTCATATTTGCATAGAACGATATCTCCATGTTGAAGGTGTGAAGCCTTAACATATCCATTCACGGTCAATATTTTATGCTCTGGAGTACACGTGATTTTCTTTTTTGACATTGAAATTTTTACTAAATCCGTTCTAATTTTTCGCCAAGCGTGAGTCATTGCTTTATACTCGAAGTCTTTCGTAGTTTGATTAAAACTAAGTATCTGTGGAAGCGGCTTCCCGAGTTTCCATAATTCAAACAGGGAACCTATTTTCATTACACCTAGATCAGTGTGAATGCCCGTAGGAAACGGAAAGCACTCGTCGACAATAGACAGTCCGAAGGAGCGAAACGTGTGCTTGGGATACTCTTTCATGCTGATGCTCTGCAGCATGGCAATCACAATATCCTTGTCTTTGGTTTCAACACGGTTTTGCTGAATAATACCAACACGGGCGGTCGGTAAAAACGCTTGAATTCGTTCAATCCATTGATTCAATAGAAACGTTTTGTGAACCACGATGAGGGTCTTTGCTTTCAGTCGTGATACGATATTGAGTGCACAGACCGTGTTGTGGGTGACAGTACAATCGCCCAAAACGAAACGACGATTTCCGTCAATTTCAAATCCATAATAGTCTCCTACGCCCTTTTTCTCCAAACGAATTCCATAGTTCAAAACATTCTTGACTTGTCGTCTAGCGTGTGCCCGTTTCCGAGGACACTTCACGGGTATGAGCTCTGTTCCAGCTCCGTGAATATTTGTTCGATAATAGGTACCCGTTTTCTTTTCGCCTTTATACATACAAGATTTTACACAAACAGTCTTGTATGCAGCAAATCCCAAAGTCCGAGCAAGATATATTATATCATCCAGTAAATTCTCCCTTTTTTGAATGATATCATATCCATTTCTGTGTTGCGAACCATCGCTGTCAATTATTCCTGCTAATAGTTGAAGACGATTGTGTTTACTGTTGCATAGGAATTCGTGTGGAATGTGTTTATTTTGGATGAGATTATACTTTCTAAGTTTATGTAGTAAAGAATTCTTTACTTTACCCGCTCCATGTATGTGATAAGATGGACACTTTCCAGCATACTTTTCCTCCCTAAAATACAAGCCAAGTTTAAGAGCATACTTCTTAAAATAAGAGATGACCGGTTCTTCGATTGATGTGATCGAAGCTTTCCGAGCATGTCCATCGCCTAGCCAGTAGCCGAGAATGTAAGGATCTATTTCAACATCAATGTCTGGGAAATCAATAGGAACCCTATATCCTTTCAATAAATGATTGCGTAGAGATTTAGAGAGTTGTAGAAATTGAGATACTTCTATGTCGATTATATTACCCTTCATGAATCTTTGTTTTTTCCTCTTCTCTTCCTTTTCTGGATTTTGTCGTACTGTTTTATCGCTCGTGTGGGAACATCGCAACGACAAGATGTGCGATTCGTTCACTGTGTACGGTTCCCCTTTCGTAGGGACCACGTCATACAACATTTCACGTCCTCGAGACAGTGATTGTACAGTACGTGGCGTGGAATCATCTCCCATTAACAGGTCTCCGACGACAATGTCTTGAACCATTTTAATGCGCCCATCAAACATCATGACAGGCGTATCTTTTCCCAAACATTTCCCGAAACCCGTATGAAGGGCCAACAGTCCGCCCTTAGTGTGAGACGAATACGATTGCGGAGACACATCGTCCGGACATTGTTTCAGGAACGCATCCACGGCCAGCGTCTGTGCCGGTCGCAGCTTTCCCTGAAAAGGTACATCAATGGAATCGTATTCACCAACAATGGCTTTCGCCGGAACCCCGTAGTTATCCAGCCCGTAGTGCCGCGGCACATATATTCGCGACGGGCTTTCCGCGTACACCGGAAATGGTTTTGGTTTCCCGCCGTATCCTGGGAGAACAAAGGGTTTCACAGACAGTGTTCGACGCAGTGCTCGGAGTTCTTCATCGGTCAGGTCCTCCTTTGGAATGGAGTATCCCCTACGACTCAGAGTGTTGGGCATATATTCTGTGTAGTATTCAGTGCTTACTATGTGTACACGCTGTCAGTTTAAATGGTCTCGTGACAATTCCATTCATCGCCGAAACGGTTCATTCTCCCTTCGTCGGCGCGAATGATTCGGTCTGCGGTTTTGATTTTTCCGATTATTTCTACCGTTTCGTTGCCTCGAGGATGTGGATGCTGAAAATTCTCTTTGACGCGGATTCCGTTCGCGTACCTTGCGATTGGTTTGGAAGAATGCTTTCCTTCGGTAATCGCGTTTGATGTTATTGTTATGCACTTGAAAGACCGCCTTTTTCAAAAGAGGTATGACGTCAAGAACTGTGGGCATATACCATTCCACGCCGGTTTTGCTGCGTTTGTCCATCCACACCTTCACAATATTATGTACCTTTTTCGGCGCCATTGATATGCCGTTCGTTCCTGCTGGATCTTTTGTAAGAGAAAGAGTCACGAAGCGTTTGGCAAGTTCGATAAAATGATCCATTGCCTGTCCACGTTCAATGCGCAGAGACCAACATCCGCCATCGATGTTCCGTTTATCTTCCCATTGCGGATAAATTTCGGTATCACCGACCTTCTTCATAAGAAAGAGCATATGGGATTGAAAGAGCGGTAGTAGACTGTCTCGAAGTGAGTTGATGAGCTGCCAAAACTCGGTCACGGTAGTGCATTCGAAGATCCGGATGTACGATACATTTTTCCACGATGGATCATTTATGTGGTGGGCCCACAATACATACGATATATCGCATTCGGAGCGTGTCATCTGTTAGTGTTAC
>Ga0209092_10002968_pt1 | contig 15127 bp, 9 predicted proteins | sample FraStrMetagenome_FD_187446 | JGI IMG/M metagenome (GOLD analysis project Ga0209092, IMG submission 187446) | Marine eukaryotic phytoplankton communities from Arctic Ocean - Fram Strait ARC3M Metagenome (SPAdes) (version 2) | ecosystem: Environmental > Aquatic > Marine > Oceanic | place: Fram...
TGTCGAAAGTGAATCAGTTTTTCATATAAATCAAAATGGTAGACAACAAGATGCAAAAATAAATATGGTGAATCGTTATAAGAAAAGATTTACGTGCAGCGCCAGGCCCTGCACTTTCACGATCTATTAGATTTGCGTGACTATCGGGAGACAGCAGATAATTTCGCAAATGTCCAGGCAACAATAAATGACACATGTACAGAGTATATTCAGCTGCGAAATGCTTTTATAGGGATTTGAACCCTCTAGAGTGAGGACGCTTGTACCTTAACCAATCACCCAAACCAATCTCTAGTCACTAAAGAAAATGAAAAAAACTCTCCAATACCCCTATCAAAGAATTTATCAAATAAGGAAGGTGATTTATCTTAATTATATTAGACATTGTGATTTGGCAGCAGAATACCTGCTGGAAGATTTTGATTGTAGCAACCAAAATGAGACTAAGAATCAAAATCCAAACTACCGTTGAGTCTCAAGAAAGAACTATAGCACGTAGTTTCCAATAGGAATTCTCCAGTTTTCTACGAATATTGGTAAATCCTTCAAAAAACCTTACGTAAACATTGAACAAAATGACTTTTTTGGTGCCTATACATAATCTGATCTATATAAAAATAGATGTACTAACTCCCTATTCCTATACAAAAGTTTCGTACGAGAGCCAATTTACCGTTGTATGAATTCTTTCGAGGAAGGTGTCAATATTAGTATGTCAACTGCTGTGAAATGCCACACCATCGTCATTCCTCCAACATTCGAAATCTAAAAAAGAAACACAGCAGCAGAAATGTTACCCAAAGTGTTTAGTTGCTTCGTCGCAGCCTCTCTTTTTTATTACCCTCTCAATAAGATATACCATAATAAAATATTTACTGCCAAAGGTAAGTTTCTTTTATTTGCAAGCGTTGAAACTGTTCGCGCTTCCGTTGTTGGATACGGTTTCATTCCCATTTCTCTTCCATCAGCTGCCTAACTAACTAACTAAGCACATTCAACGACATTTTTCTGTGATAGAGCTCTCCAAGACATATTTGAATACCGTTAAGAATGCCGAAGTGAACTGTGCGAATGACGTTTCTCTGTTTTGCAATGACCGTCATACCTATCAATCACCGGAACTCGACTTTTTCATGTTGATGTTTGGAGATGGTTTATTCCCCTCTCCTGATCCGGTGATGGGTTTATTTTCATATCAAACTAGTTTTTCTGTCTATATTGACTCTGAGGAAAATGCTGTTACGATGATAGTGCCAATCAGTCCTATCCATATAGTTCTGGAATATGAGGTTGGATCTCGCCGCTTGACAAGTAATTCTATGACCCGTGATGAACACGCTCTTGAAGAATCTCCGACTATCGATTTTGGTTTTGGAGCTAAGGTTGATAAATGCCTTCAAGATATTCGGCAGGGTATCAACCCTTTCGACATGGTGTCTCCTCCACCCATTTTATCCCAAAGCTGTGATGCTACTCTAGATACTCTAGTAGAAAATTATGTGGAATTTGGCGGACAGTTGGATCAAATAAAGTGGATTTGTGGCGCTTTATTAACTGTGTTGGTTTCATTGTTTCTTTTGTTCCTGTCAATGTTGTTCTTTAGTGATGAAGAGGATAGCGACGATGATGAAGAGATGATCTCTGATGAGTACTATTATGTACCATTGGAAGATCATGATTTCCACAATGTACATGAAAGGACGTACACGGGCATTCCACTACAGGTGATCTAAACCTTCTTTGAGATTGGAGTTTCATCCCACGCAAAAGTTTCGTTTTTGATTTATTCTTCCGTATTTAAGTGTTCAGGTTTGAGTCACTGCTGATAAAGTTGTTTTTGAATAAACATAGTTTACAAGTATGGTGACTCTGAAAACACCTTTTTCAAATATAATATAGAATACCAATATGAATTTCTTGCTATGCATGGAAATGAATTACGACAAACTTGAATTCTTTCATCAATTGAACTTCGAATGTCCTTCCTTCCTATAAGAATTCAAACGAGCAATAAATATAGCTTGTACATTTTTGTCGTCTGTTTTGTGACGTAGTAACCTAATCAGTAAGTAAATGTGATGAGGAATGACGACTTTTTCAAGATTGCTTCATTGAGTGGTTCATGGGTTGCAATCTTTGCGACTCTATTTCGAGAGAGCCTCTGTAGAGACATCATTTCGTAATTTTTTTTGAATCGGAACAAATTTTCCCACGTTTCATCGTAAAATTTCGTACGTTTTAACCATCCTTATGTATTATTATTATTATTTATTACAATTAAAGAAGGATGCATGATGCCCTTCTTAATTAGGAAAGTTGAAGAACTGAATAACTGCTGAAATGCTTTGATATGAGTCCCAATGCGAACACGAATACCCAGCAACATAATCAATCGCACGAGTCTACTTTGGAAGATATTCTTGGAATGAAGAGAAATGCAGTTCACATGTCAGCAGACTCAAACCAAAATTTTGCTGGAAGCTATGAAGAGAAGGGGATGATGAAATCAAAGAAACACAGATTTTTTACTCACATAGTTCGAATGACATCAAGAAATAAAAGCTTTGTTAAAATTCTTATTCTTATATTGATCACGTTTGTGTTCCTCGTGTATCAAAGCAGGCACTTCAAAGGAGAAATAAATCTTATCGGTCTTGAAGACAATGATAATGTAAGGATAGCAAAAATTAATGACACAACACAATATAATACTACAAAAGAGGCAGTAGGTTCTGAACAAAAAGCATCAGGAAGTTGTTTGACTACTGAACGTGTTGAGGAAAAATTTATTTCCAATCAAGTTGATGCCATATCTTCTAAGAATATTTGGCAAACATCTTTGAGCAAAACTTTACCTCTACCAGCACATTGCCCTGTTAAAACTTGGATCTTTCATAACCCCTCTTGGACAAGACATCATCTTGATGATGGTGAGGTCGAAGAATTCATGAAAGAAAATTTGGAAGAATACTTATATAAATCATACTCTTGTTTGCCTCTTGGTGTCATGAAAGCTGATATGTTTCGGTATGCTGTTGTATACTCTCACGGTGGTGTTTACGTTGACCTAGATGTTAAAACCAATGACAAAGTGGAGAAATGGTGGGATTTAGAAACATGTGACGCTGTCATTGCAATGGAAAATGATGTTCATTTTTGCCAATGGACGTTCGCAGCGAAAAAAAATCATCCAATATTAAAACATGTCTTAGATGCAGTTGCTGACCATATCCGCAGAGATGGCGGAGTTAAGATAAGAAAAAATCCGCATTCTGTTCATCATTACACAGGTCCCGGCGCTTTCACTGAAGGAGTTCGTCGTTTTTTACGTGAACGAGGCTTGCCTGGGGTAGGAGAAACCACTACCGCAGATGAAATGAGAAGTCTTTATAGAAAATATAATCGAGCCAATCCTCACGCAAAAGCAGAACAATTTCAAAATCTTTGCTTGTATTGGGAAGAGTATTTCAAAGAAATATATGCAACAAATTTATTTTTTTCTCTAAAATATGAGCACCTTGACAACCCCTTTTATAAAAGCTGGACTAAAGAAAGAGCAAATGTAGAATCAACAAGTTGTGTCATCCCTGAAAAAAACACAAAAGTTGATTCGATCCCATGGCAGAAATGAACAAATTTAAATAATAGTAAAATTTTATGAAAGTATCTTTTCTCTAGTCCCTTCCTAAAATCAAATAATTTAGTTGAAAAAGAAAAGTAGTCATGTTTTTAGAAACAAGCAGATAGAGCATAATGATGATCTCAGAATGCATTGAAAGATGAAACACTACTACCTAAAGATATTGATTCAAATAATATAATGTAAAATGTGTCAATGCTAAAAACATCTTCAAGCTATCATCAAGGTAGATAGTGACCCTCCTTCAATATGACCTTCATAGACTTTCTCTACAAAGAATTTTATAGGTTGAAGGCAAACGTGACTACATCAAAAACATCCTCCCAACAAAATGCTTGTGTTTGAAATATCTATCAATACCCCACCCAAAGCTGTTTTTAATAATCAATTTCTAGTATCCCAACGACAAACAATATTCATTAGTCAACATTTAGAATGAATCGATGTATCTAACATCAGTAAAAAATGTGTTCATTCTAATTGTATTCAGAATTAGCGGGCTCATTTGATCTATTCAAAAATTCAATACCGTTATCTCTGATATAATAGATTCTGACGAATAAATTTCACAATCCATACTCGTTCCAACACAACGAAAAAGAAATGACCGAAATCCTAAATTAATGAGCTCCGAAAAAGATCCCCTGATAGCAGCGCAGAACCTTTTCTATGGTGACACCTCTAAAAATGTTTCTCTCGATGAAGGTATGGCGAATCGGTGTACTTCACGTCGTATGTAGAGATAGAATAGTATAATAACCTATCTCTTTTTATAATATATGTAGTTACAGTTATCTAGTTATTACATTATATCAGATTATAGAGCCACATTAAACACTCGAGAAAGTCCGTGACTTCTTATATCGACGAAAGAAGTCTGGAAGAGCTAGGCACGTGTATTTTTTGCAATTAGTTGAGAATAGGATATGATACCTTTCTTGTAATGTGTCTTAAAGAAGTTGAAAATATATGCTGCTATATCATCCATGAACTTCATTCATCAATGCCCACGCGTATCTGGCCTGCATTACATATTGAAGTTCTTACGTGTTTTGTGCTATCAAGATATTTTTGTTTTTCATACTGATTACGTAGTTCAAAGTTTGTTCGAAGCAATCATACTTAACCTCCATATTTTTCTTCGCACGTCAGATTATGCCTTGATCTATTAATTAAAAATATATAGCATCTAAGTGACGCGTTCTCACGCTAGTCAACGCACTTTTTCTAATTAGGAACATACATATGTAAAAGTACGTTTTTGTATAGGTAATGTATATATTTGCCGGAGTAAAAGATTATGACGTTTGCAATATTGAGCGAAAGAATAGAAAAACTTATTAATATATCTAATTTGATAGAAACTCTCCACTATAGCACGTTCACAAAAGTATCCCACCATCAATATGAACGACGCAAACCCAAATGTTGCCGCGCCAATGGCGAATGATCCCGCGCAACAAGGTGGAGATCCTGGGGCTAACGATAACTCCGGAGCACTTTCTATGTTTGCACAACCAACAGCTAATGAACAACAGGTAAGCTTGACAGTTTCTCTTTTAAAATATATGAAGAACAAGTAAACAGATTATACATTTAAATTTATGTAACATTACTCTTACAGTTACGTTGTGTATACTAATACCCCTTTGTACCTTCTCAAATTAATGCGAAATAGGGGACAACTGACGCTAATGGAATGCAAATTGACTTAGATGATCTGTTCCACGATTGCTATTTTGGTGACTTTCCAGTTCCTCCATTTAATGAATCAGCTGTGGCAGCACCAGTCCCATCAGCGCAAGTTGCTGTTCTTCCATCTACAGCGACAAACGTCGTGGCTGCTGCACCTGTACCTCAACCAGTAGTTACGAATTCTTTGAAACGTAAAGATCCTCCTGTTGACCCAACACCTGTATCAGTGCTATCTGGCCCCAATAATGCTTCTACATATGCGCCTACACAGACGTCTCCTGCTACAGGAGTAGCCCCAACTAATTCTTATTCGTATGCCCCTCAAACAGGCACAGGAACATCATCATCTAGACAGCTCACTGATCAACAAAAGGTAGAAAGACGTAATCGTAATCGCGAGCACGCCAAAAGGAGTCGTCTTCGGAAGAAATTTCTTCTTGAAAGTTTGCAAGAACAAATTCACGGTTTGCAAAGTGAAATTGAAGATTTAAAAGGCGTAATAAAGAAGGAATTACCAGATAGAGCTGATCTATTGTTGGAGAAACTGAATGGCAAACAAGGCCAATTCACACCTTTACCAATGCCAAGTGGTTTTGGTCCAGTCAAAACTTTAATGGAACCAGATTTTAGACTCATGTCAGCTCTTTCTGGATCCCAGCAAAATTTCGCTATATCTGACCCAAGTCTGCCTGATAATCCTATCGTATATGTTTCTCAAGGATTTTTAGATTTGACAGGGTATACCCTTGACCAAGTGCTTGGAAGGAATTGTCGATTCTTACAGGGTCCAGGTACAGATCAAAGCGCAGTAGATGTTATTCGTAAAGGTGTTCGTGAGGGAGTAGATACATCTGTTTGTCTACTCAATTATAAAGCAGATGGAACACCGTTTTGGAATCAATTTTTCGTTGCAGCTTTACGTGATGCTGAAAATAATGTTGTTAATTTTGTAGGAGTGCAATGTGAAGTTTCAAAGGCAGTGGTTGAATCACAGATGTCTAAATCCGAAAAAGATTCATCCTAAATACATTTCTTCTATCATCCTCGTTCATGAATAATCACTTTGCTGATAAAAGTAAAATTACAAGCCTTCAAGGTGATACACGAATTGTTGGAAAATGTACTCTTTCATTATTTCATATTTCTTTCTCAAACATAATTTCATGCAATATAGTCCAAAGAAGTTAATAATTCATATAATTCCTAGGTTTTCTCATGCATAATGTTTCGTTTTGACTGTAGCAGTTATTTTATAACAGCTTTTAGTAAAATAATTTGATTGCATCTCATCAAACATAAAGACAGAAAGAAACAAAAAAAGATGGTCCAATTCCTCTTTCACGAATAGTTTTTTTTGGTCCCATGGAAGCATTTACCATGTTATTCATATATCTATGACAATAGATTCATAGGTGACGTCAAATCTCGAAATGTATAAATTGAAAAACATTCCAAGACAAGTATATTCTACGAAACAGAAAGTGCGTCATTCAACAAGTCCTCACAATTTGAATGAGAAACCTAGGTTGTGCCGGTACTTGGATTGAGACAGAGAACATAAATACAAAGGTGTCACATATTGCCACTTTCGACCAAGTAATATTACAATCTTTGTTCCTTAAGAAACTTTCATAAGTGTTTATATAAGACACCAAAAGATTCACTTCTTGGAAAAGAATACATATAAAAGCTTAAACAGATCAAGATTTAAAGATTATGAAATTTTATTCTGCAAGCTTGTGCTTGCTCTTCGCAATGAGTCATGGACTAAGTCCTACGACTAACTTGAAGGTCAAAAGGATGACAAACAAACCTTTCAACATCATGCGCAAAAAAGGTTCTTCCTTTCCTTTTCAAACTGTTCTAAAAATGAGTGGAGGAGAATCTAAGCCGCCTGCATCTCAGCTAGAAAATATTTCCTCAAATGCTAAATCAATCCAACCTCTTTCACCTACCTCACTTGAAACAAACGCAAAATATACCCAGTCTCTCGCCGCAGGTCTAGCTGTTTCACTCGCAATGGTCCCAGAAGCAATCGCCTTCTCGTTTGTTGCAGGAGTCTCTCCTCTTGTTGGATTATGGACTACAGTTACACTTGGATTCACGGCAGCATCTCTTGGAGGCCGTGCTGGAATCTGCAGCTCTGCTAGTGGTGCATGCAGTATTGTAGTAGCTGCATTGTGTGCAGCTCATTCTCCTGTACATCTATCTGCGTGCGCAATCTTAGCTGGAATTCTACAAGTTCTTGGAGGGTATTTACGTTTGGGTAAATTTATAAGATTGGTTCCACATCCTGTGATGCTTGGTTTCGTAAACGGTTTAGGATTAGTCATGACTAAAGCTCAATTGACCCATTTCAAAAATCCCGTCACTGGCCAATTTTTAAACCCTTTGAAAATTGCTGGTGATTCTGCTGGTGCCGGAATGTACGGATTGACCGCTGCCACGATGGTCCTGGTCAAGCTTCTTCCTAAATTTGAGGCTACAAAAGCTATTCCAGCAACTCTAGGAGCCGTTACATTTACTACCATTCTTTCTCTTTTGTTCAAAATACCTGCTACAACCCTATCTGATATAGCAGGAAAAAGTACATTTTCGGGTGGACTTTCTGTTCTTCCTAAAGTTGGCATCCCTAACCTTCCGTTTACTTTAGAGACTCTAAAAATTATTTTACCTTTCGCTATTACAATGGCAGCAGTAGGAACAATCGAAAGTTTGTTGACTATGCAACTTTTAGATGGTATCGCAGACGATGGAAAACGTGGATCTACATCAAAGGAGACTATGGCACAAGGATGGGGTAATATAGTTTCAGGGCTGACTGGCGGTATCGGTGGATGCGCTCTTCTTGGACAAAGTATTATTAATATGCAGAGTGGAGGAGGAATCTCTCGGTTGAGTGGTATGAGCATGGCTGCCTTTTTAGCTATAGGTATCGTTGGTGCAGCTCCCTTGATAGGTAAAATTCCAGTAGCAGCCTTAGTTGGTGTCATGTTACTCGTTTGTCAAAGCACCTTTTCCTGGAGTTCTTTACGTGTTCTGAATAAAATTCCCAAACTCGACGCTTTTATTATTGCTTTAGTAAGTTTTATCACTGTACGTGATGATTTGGCCAAAGCTGTGGTATGCGGTACGATTGCAAGTGCATTAGGATTCGCTTGGAAGCAAAGCACTAGTATTTCAGCTCGTTCCAACCTACTGGACCCACCGGTCATGAAACGAGGCGAAGAAAATCCGCCATGGAAAGAATACAAATTATCAGGCCCCCTCTTCTTTGCTTCGACACTTCAATTCTCATCACTATTTGATATTAAATCAGACCCTGAGGATGTCATTATTGACTTCACAGACTCACGTGTTTACGACCATTCAGCCTTGGAAGCCATTAACAACTTGTCTGATCGATATGGTGCCATGGGAAAACGTGTCCGTTTGAGACATTTATCTGGTGATTGTACGCAATTGCTTGAAAAGGTCCATGAAGGTGGATTGCCGCCATATGAGATTATCCAAAGCGATCCAAACACGGATCCTGTTTACGGTATTGCAACCAGGTATAGCTAATTGAAAAATTTTTAAATCGCTAGCTTCAGCTTTTTTCGATACAAATACATTAATGTAAAAAAGTTATATTATAATTCTAACTCTCTTCTCTCCTGATCTTCGCTTGTCCGTTTGTTCATATTTAGAACATTCAACCACCAGTAAAGATTCGTACATTCCAATCATTCCTTTCCTCAATACTCTTTTTTTTGCATCCCCTCCCATGACTCCACTTTTTTCGTTTAAGATGTCTAACTCTTCCATCTTCTTTTTTCCCGCTTCATAGCACTGTAAAGCAGTTTCATTAACAACCAATTCTTTCTTGGTCATGGCGTATACTAGTCTCAACGCAATATCTGGTCTTCCAGCCTGTCCACAAACATTAAACAATCCATGATAAGCCGCGATTATGTTTTGATTCTGACTTCTTCCTTTTCGTAAATCATTATACTTTGTAACTGCTTGACCAATCTCTAGTTTCCAATTTGAAATAGCACCATCGATATCGGAACCGAAACAACGAATAATAGCATTGATAAATCTTCCGTCAGCAGGTATAGAATTCATTTGAGATTGTTGAAATAGTGATAGTGCTAATGTTGAGTTAGGAAAAAGATGATGGGAGAGAGACGTGGCTACATAGCAGTAAGTTTGGGAATTTGGAAATGGAACTTGCTCAGAAAATTCTGGTATATCATTGCTCTCATTCATGATGCCAAGGAGTGCAACAGAAGCTTCACTGCAAACCACCCCATCAACAAATTCTTTTATCTGGAAATGAGTCGCATTGTCCTTCGTAAATCTGGAGTTGCTGTTACCTCTATTTATTCCACACTCTTTGGAAATGATTGAAAAGACTTGATTGCCTCCATTTGCATCATCGAAATTCAGTTTGGAGGAAAAGTTAGACTCATCAGCAAAAACAGCTTGAATTGTGTTCCAGCTATTCAGGGTCCTTCTCAATGGTCTTTCTTTGTTATTAAAATAGATCATCATGTCAAAGATGTAGCATGCTGATGATGGATCATTTACTTTACCATATGCTGTTATCAAAGCATGACATATTGGTAGAGTCATTTGTACCTTATATTCCAGCACAAAGTCTTTCCATAATTCTGTTATCTGAGACGATGTTGATTGTAACGAAAGTAAAGAAGTTAAAGTATAAGCGTCAGGCTTAACTTTTGTTTGAATCATCATATCAAATAATGAAAGTGCTCGATTTTTAGCATCTCTGGATCGCTTAATTACTGCAGCTTTGACAATTTCATCATCCTTATCATCCATTAAAGAGAGTTTCAAATCAGAATTTTCCATTTTTCGTCGATATCCTTCTATCAAGATGTTGAAGTGTTTGGCAACGACGGGAACAGTTCCACCAATATCCTTTGGTTCTCCTTTCATTAACAAGAAGTTCTCGAGAATAGAGCACGCAGTAGAGCGTTCCTGTCCTTTTACTAATGTGAATAGAAATGCAGCAAAAGCCTCTGACATTGTCTTCTTTTCTTGATTACTTTTTCCACAACTTTTGCGATAATTTGCAACCATATTAATCAGATCTCCTAGCCTTCCAATACGACACAATGGTAATAAGGCTAAGTCCACCGTATATCGATCTGGTTCTAAATCATCATTTGATAATATTTCATCTATGAGCTGAATTGCGTCCTTTTCTTCGTTGGCAATACCTTCAACATCCGATATAATACTATTATGAGCTTCATAATCATACATGGATACAAAACCACTCTCATTCTTTTGCACAGCATCACGTAGCAATGCATTATATGTATAAATATCCTCTTTCAACAAAGATTCATGATGATTCTCACCCCAGGTCTCATTTTGATATCTTTGTTGCTCCTTCAATTCTCTGTAAATTGCATTCACAGCAACATGGTCGCCTGACTTCGCAGCTGCGGATAAAACTGTATTATATGAAAACAAATCTAAATTTTGACCGAGGCAATATTTTTCACGCGTTAAGGAAGGATCAATAATGAGTGTCAAAGCTTTGTTCAAATAATCATCTGATGTGTATGAAGCATTATTCAAATTGGAAGAAGCATTGTTGCTAATGTTTTTTCTTCGTCTTTTTGAGTTTCTTCTCCCTTTTACCATTTGGCGTTTCTCATAAGGTGATAAAATTTTGTCACAAAGAGCTGCTAAGTAGGAGTTGAAAGATACCAAATTTATGCAAGGTAAGTGCAAATAGTGAGTCGAATCAGCATGTTGAGTATCATTTTCACCCAAAACGTGGGTACTATTTTCATGTGATTTATCCGAATGAATATAATGCTCTTCATGATTGCTTCGAAAGTATTGAATCATGGAAATTAAATCCTCTAAAAGTTGCTCCATTTCCTCAACATCTCCCATTCGTCTTAATCCATTCAATACTGATCCATAAGCAGCTGCAGATGGTACCATTGCAATTGTATATATACCATTTTCATTTGGTTGGATGATAGATTGTAGTATTGAAAGGGCAAATAATGAATATCCCGCATCACTGCATGCTTTTATGATTCTTTCCTTGACAGCAAAAGATTCTTTCGAAAGATCTAAAGACCTAAGTTTGGCTTCAACTTTATGTTTTTCGTTTCTTTTCCGATCTACGCTGATGAGAACAAAAAAATAATTTTGGTTAAAGAATTGACGATTCCAAATATTTCTTGGAATAGATCTGAAACGTACTAATCGCAAAGAGCTGGACTTACTTTGTTGCATGAACTCAAGAGCTCCTAAAAGTTCTTGACTTCCTCCCAATTTATCTATACTCTCTATTATCCATTGTAAAGCTACATGTTTGTTAGGTGCAGGCCTTCGCTTGCTGTTGTTCAACTCATCGATGGTTGTTAATCTTTCACATGGTCCCAGTGAGGATTCTGTCGTTGCCGCCATTGTTGCTTGGCTCCTCTCTCTTAGTTGATTTAATTTTTCTGCTCTTGATACAGGATGTCGATATAGAAAACTGGAACCAAAAGCTTTTCCATGGTGGGAAAGAATTGGGTGAAAAAATGCCTCATTTTGAGAAAGGCTCAACGAAAGAAAGAATCCAACAACCCAGCAGTGAATATGAGAGCAAATCATAACATTTATCAATTGATTGGTTCCATAAATATCTTTGGACCTTCTTTAAAGCATTAGAATAAAGTAAACCTTCCAAAAGTGTTTGAGAGTGTGGAATGAAATGAAACTTCTGTATTAAATGTCTATTTTACTGAAGTAAAGCATTCCTTGGCGATTGTGCGGTGCAAATTTTTTTGCTTATTTCCACTTGCTGAAAATAAATAACTTCAACTAACTACTATGAAGAACAGTATCTGCTGTTTCTACGTAAAACTTACAACGTGTAACACAGTAAACATCCATAATTAGTGAATCATGTGTCGAGAAAAAGCGAATGTCTCACAAAAATAATCGTTTACTTTTTCATGTAAGATCTCCATTGACCATTCGAGATCAAAATATTGTGGTTGCTATGATAGACACAAACATATTTGTTCACAAAATACTTATTATAATTATCATCTATTGAAACCATATATCAATATGCTTTGTTACTTTCCTCAAACACTTTCAGTAGCTGGAGTATAGTGTTTCTTCAATTTGATAAAAATCCAGAATGATAAGAAAATAGCGATTGCGGAACAGATACCAAAAGGTAAAAAGGCACCATACTCAGGATCAATAATTCCGCTAGATAGCGCGAAAGAGGTTGTTAATCCAGCACCTATTGGTCCGAAGGCTTGAGTGAAACTGGCACCAAACATACTAAGTCCATTCATGGCAGAAAGTTCATCTCTGGATACAGAATGATTGCAACCCATGGAAGAAACAGTATACATGACTCCAACACCAAAACGTAAGATTCCTTGTACAAATATCAAAAAGAAAAAGGCTCCTGCAGTAAGATGATTAGGTGCAACTCCGGTATTCAAGTATAAAGCGATTGGAGTAAGCACAGCAAGGTTACTTCCCACAAGACTGCAAAACTTCATTGTGTTCCAAGTTCCAAGGCGGTTGTATACTTCAAAATAACCCATGTAAAGAATGAGATAAACAAGTCCAGCTCCTCCAAGAACACTTCCAATGGTTGCTTCTTGGAGTGCAAGACCACCATTGGTAGCAATAAAAAATAGGGGCAAGGTTTCAAGATTCCATTGAGAGCAGAAAACAGAAATCCAGTAAGTAATGAGATGATCACGGCAGTTTTCATTTGCCCAGATTTGTTTCATTGTAATATTGGACTGTCCTCTGGCTTGTCGGCGAGCTATTGTTTCAGGCCTTGTTTCAGGAATATACAACCAAGTGGTAATCATTCCAACGATGCAGATAAATACTCCCACCAAATTGGGTAAAATGTAGGGATACTTAGTCAAAAAGGCGGTGAAATGAGTAGCTACATAAGAATTTGGAAATTGTTTCACAGGGTCAGAAATAAATCCAGCAATGGCAGGAGAAGCAAGGAATCCATATCCACGCATACTAAAGGCCCATCCCATGACATCACTTTCGAGTTTCTTTTCACCCTCCGATAGTTCCGATGCCACAGTCTTCACGGCAGAAACGATTCCATTACTTGCCCCAAGGAGGAAACGAGATATTAGAGCTACCCAAATGTTTTGGGAGGTACCAAAGATCAAAGTGAAAATAATGGATAGAACGTAACTGACTTGGAAAACCCAGATTCTTCCAAATTTGTCAGCGGCGCTACCCCAAAGAGTGGAGGTAGTAGTGCGTCCAATCATAAACATAGCAGAGATAAAACCGGCATAAGATCCAGCATTTTGTTCATTTAGTCCTGGAACTAAGAAGATACACATGAGAGGAACATAAGCGAAGCAAGAGATAAGCATATACACTTGCGTCAAAACAGCAACGCATAGAGCAAACACAGGCCATCTGAGCTTCCAAAGTTTGTCTCTTCGGATTTTATCTTCATCTTCTTGGGTTAGCGTTTCTTCTGCGATGTGATCATTTGCCAGGAGACCCTCCTCAAGAGTACCCTCTTCTCTATTTGACATTATTTTCGATGGATATTATTATTGTTGTGTCGATTTCTCTCGTTTTGTGACACAATTATGGTGATTCACATTTTTCGCCCCTTTATGCAAAGTTGTCTTACGTACTCTCCTACAGTAATCTTTCTGTAGATTTATTTGAGAAAGCCTATATGAAAACATACGCTTTTTCCAATATGAGATTCTCCGACTATTGGCTAAAAAAACCAAATTAGAGATATAAGCTTTCATTATAATTTGTATATATAGAGTATGAATATCGCTAGATTTGTCTATATATGTGTAGGAATGTAAATGTGTATTTAAACGGATATCTTTATATATATATTGATTACCGTCGAGCACAATTTCAAATCCTGAAAGGGCATATTGTATATCAGCATTGCCTACGTAGAAAACTGAATGACACATGTTGGTGACTTTTGTTTTTCTTAGGGACCGGGGATTTGATAAATCTAATAAAATAGCCAACGACAAGGCTTATCCAGGAAGAAAACACGTCAATTAAATAACCGTGAACAAGGAAATTACGTACTTACTATACACAGAATGCAGTATTGTACGTATCCTACTGCTGTCCTCTTCTTCAATAATGAAATGTATCGGAGGTTGGATTCGTCAACATCTGAGTTCCAATGGGGGTGTCATAAGAATAATTTGAGTGCATCATGATGACATTTTCGTAACGTTTCAAACTCGCTGAAAATGTCTTCGTTGCTTAGGGTCGTGTGAAAGTTGAAAGAAATATTTGAAAATGCACACTATAATTTCTTTGATGAATAAAAAATTGCTATTCCCTAAAGTTCAAAAAGAAAGAATGACATTTTACTACTTCGGATATTAATGTGGAACTCGATTGCTGATGTAGGAAAATTCAGCAGGTTTAAAAGAGACGTGAATATGATATGTTGAAACTCTTATAGAGCAAGAATCTCAAATACACAAATCAAAATGTACTATACTTATTAACAATAGTCGTATTTATCATGGGTTACTAGGAACATTCAAGCAATCAGGTTTTGGAAGGGATTAAGTATTTGAAAATATCGCGGCTGAGGATAAATGAAATTGGTTGCAATTGGTGATTAACTCCCTAAAAAATGAGAAGAAAAGATTGATCACGTTTCATTTGAAGTATTTCATTCTACTTTTCCTCCCAGTTCCTAATATCTAGCTGTAAAAAAATTTTAACTTTATTCCAATAAACTATTTTCTATATTTG
>Ga0209092_10002970_pt1 | contig 15123 bp, 8 predicted proteins | sample FraStrMetagenome_FD_187446 | JGI IMG/M metagenome (GOLD analysis project Ga0209092, IMG submission 187446) | Marine eukaryotic phytoplankton communities from Arctic Ocean - Fram Strait ARC3M Metagenome (SPAdes) (version 2) | ecosystem: Environmental > Aquatic > Marine > Oceanic | place: Fram...
CCGCCACAGCCAGCTCCGGCACCATCGGCAGGTAAAGCGCCACGCGGTCGCCCTTCTTTACCCCGCGCGCCTTGAGCACATTGGCAAAGCGGCAGACCCGGTCGTGCAGCTCTGTATAGGTGATGGACACGGTGTCGTCTGCCGGGTCATTGGGCTCCCAAAGGATGGCCGTTCGGTCGCCATGCTCGGCCAAGTGCCGGTCCAGGCAGTTGGCGGTGATGTTGAGCTGTGCCCCTTCAAACCAGCGCACCTGTGGCGTCTCAAACTCTGCGGAACACACGTTGTCCCACGGTTTCATCCACTCGTAATGCGCGGCGATGTCGGCCCAAAAAGCGTCGGGGTCTTTTGCGGCACTGCGGCGCGCGGCGGAAACGGCTTCGGGGGAGTCGAGCAAAAATGGCATGGCGACAAATTAACCCGCCCGAACGGAAGGGCCGCCCTCAAAGGCGGGTTCCAATCTCCGTACCTTACTCACACACCTTCGCGCGCATGACCCCCCTCCGCATCATTTGGCCACTCCTTGCACTGCTGATGTTCAGTGGGGTTGGTCAAGCACAGCACAGGTGTGTCCACCAGAGGCAGCGCGAAGACATGCAGCTCGCCCATCCCGAGTGGATGGGAAGCCAAGAGCTCAGAAGGTTGTCGCTCGAAGACCACACCCGAGACTATGCCTCTCAGTCTCTTTCCTGCACGGACGAGGATCTTTTGATTCCCATCGTGTTTCATGTGGTGCACGACAATGGTCCAGAGAACATTTCTGACGCCCAAATCCACGAAGCGATTGTGCAAATGAACGAGGACTTCTCGGCCACAAACGCCGGGATTTCCGAGGTCCACCCCAATTTCACGGAGATCGCAGCCGACATCGGCATGGGCTTTCGCTTGGCCGACTTCGACCCCAATGGCCAGCCCACCACCGGCATCAACCGCATCCAATCCGAACTCACTTACAACGGCAGCGACATTGCCCTCAAGCAATTGGTCCAATGGGACCCCACCATGTACCTCAACGTTTGGGTGGTGAACTCTTCGGATGGGGGCAACGGATCTGCATTCGCATTTTACCCCGCCGACGTCGAAGGGTCCGCCTCCATCTACGATGGCGTGGTGTCTTCATACTGGGCGGTGGGTCGAACGGAGACTGCGGTTTGGACCCATTACAAGATTCTGACCCACGAGGTGGGGCACTGGGCCAACCTCAAGCACACTTGGGGCGATCAATCGGGCAACCAATCCACAGCGGGCTGCGGCTTCGACGACGCGGTGGACGACACCCCCAACACCATCGGAAATACGGGATGCGACCTGGAGGCCATCTCCTGCGGCTCTCCAGACAACGTGCAGAACTACATGGATTATTCCAATTGTTCGAACATGTTCACCGAGGGCCAAAAGGAAAGAATGCTGGCGACCATGTGCTCAGATGTGGCGGGACGCAACAACATCTGGTCCGCGGAAAACCACGCACTCGTGTTCCTCCAAGACGAATTCTTGCCGAGAATGGTCTACCTCCAATCCTCCTTTTCGGAATCCTTTGCCAACGACGGTTCGGTCGACAGCGAGATTGGCATTGAACTGCTCGACCTCACCTTTGGTGCAACCGGTGCGCTGGTGGAGGGGATTGATTTCACCAGCAGCAACTTGCCTACCGGGACCTCCTTGTCTGTGGTGGTCGAGGACGCTACCCATGCCACAATTCACCTGACCGGTCAAGTGGCCAACCACACTGCCGCGGACAACTTGGACAACTTGGAGCTGCACTTTACGGCCAACCCCTTCGATGGTGTTGCCTACGAGGACCTGTACAATCCGTCCAACACCAACCTCGGACTGACCTTTTTGGACCCCTACGAAATTGTGTTTGTGGACTTGGTAGACGATGCACACAACTTCTTCGAGGGGCGCCGATGGACCTGGTTTACCATGGGATCCGGCGGTGCAGACTTCGGTTTCTTTCACTACGACTTGGTCAACATCAAGCTCGAAACCTATGGCAACGGGGCCGTGTGCCACCCCGGCACCTCCAACCTTGTCCCCCTCGCTTTTGGAGCCGTGGTCGGCCCCGACTCCGACATCACCGAGCCCGGCCCTTGGTACCCCAATCAGCTGGACTTGTCCAATCCTACCTACACCGACTGGAACGGACAAACCGCCTACGCTGGCGTGCAATTCCAGCGCAACGGCAATGCGCACTACGGATGGATTCGGATGCGCGTGAGTGAGGATGGCCGCCATTACTACGCCCTGGACATGGCATACAATGAGGAGCCCGGCAGCGCCATTGCCATGGGCGATGTACAATCTCCGGTCTTGGCATACACCCAAACGGTGTTCCACGAAGCCTTCCACAACGACGGCAGCATCTCCTCCGAGCGGAACATCGACCTTTTTGGGGCCACTTGGTCCGCGTTTGACTCCCTCGGGGCCGGTTCTGGATTCGACATTGCCGAACTCCCCGATGGCCTGTCTGCCCAGATTGAACGCGTCTCGGATGCGCGCATCCGGTTGACGCTCGCGGGCCAAGCCAGTGCACATGCCGACAATGACGACGTCTCCTTCAACGTCTCGTTCAATCCCTCCCTCCTTTCCGACACCCCAAGCGACATGGCCTTGTCGCGGTCGATGTCACTTGACTTCGCCGATCCTTACGCCATCGAATACGTAGAGGTGGACCCCGCCGAGGGCATCGCCATCGCCAACCCCGGCAACAACTGGAAATACTTCAGTTGGAACGTGGGCGATGCGGATTTCGGACTCTGGTACATCAACGGCCATTTCCGATTGGAAACGTATTCGAAATCTGGCGTCAGCAATGCAGGCACCAACAACCTGAGTGCACTCCAAGAGGGGGACACCATCCAAAGCGAAAGCCATTGGACGTACTTCTCGGAATTGGAAACCCAATTGGTGATCACCGCTCCCAATTACAGCGACTGGAATGGCCAAACCACTTTCGCAGGTGTCAAATTCACGATGGCCGAACGCTTCCACTATGGGTGGATGCGGTTTGAAGTGAGCGAGGCCGGCGACATGGTGCGGCTGGTGGACTACGCCTACAACCGCAAGCCCGAAGAGGAAATTTTGGCCGGTCAGATCTACGCCACATACGGATGCACCGACCCGTTGGCCTTGAACTTCAACCCCGTCGCCGTGGACGATGACGGGACCTGTACCTATCCCCTGGACTGCGGGGACGACAACGCATTGACCTTGCAGATGTTCGATTCCTACGGAGACGGCTGGAATGGCAATGCGCTCGACATCTCCACTGCAGGTGGTGAACTGATGCAGAGCTTGACCTTGAATTCAGGACCTGGGGGCACGACGGAATTTTGCCTGCCCGATGGGTGTTACACCTTTGGTGCAGGCGGCGGAAACTACCTCGCTGAAATTTCTTGGGAGCTCTTCTCAGACAGTGTGTCCGTGGCCAGTGGAACAGGCGGAGAATCCGGGCTGTTCTCCGTCAACAGCGATTGCAGTGCTTTCTACGGATGCACAGATGAGCAGGCCTTCAACCACGATCCCAATGCCCTCCTCGACGACGGCTCCTGCACTTATCCCGTGATGGGCTGTACCGATCCTGCAGCGTTGAATTTCGCAGCCGACGCTGAGGAAGACGACGGGTCTTGCTACTACGAAGACGACGTACTTGGGTGCACAGACGAATCGGCATTGAATCACAATCCCGACGCGACCTATGACGACGGATCTTGCCTGTACCCCAATTTGACATTGGACGACGTGGCCAGCGAATGGTGCATGGGCGACACACTGTTTATCGCGTGGTCGGGGGGAAATCCCAATACGGAGGTCTATCTGAGCTTGATCGACATCAACGCCAATGCGGCTGTGGCGAACTTGGGCACTGTGGACAACACCGGCTTGCTCCCATGGGTCATTGCCGTTTCTGAAGCGGACATACCGTACCGGATTTACCTCGCGGAACACCCCTATCCCCCGAGCTCATGGGATTATGGGAACCCGTTCACCGTATCCGAGGATTGCGCGCCTGCTTTGCCGGGATGTACCGACCCACTGGCTTGCAATTTTGAATTCGATGCCACAGAAGACGACGGGTCCTGCCTTTTCTCCACCGATGCATTGGGCATCTGCGGAGGCGATTGCGTTTCCGACACCAACGGCGATGGCATTTGTGACCCGACATGCCCACAAGACCTCGACCAAGACGGCATTGTCGCAGTCAACGACGTCTTGATTCTGCTCAGCGATTTTGGATGTTCCTCCATCTGCACAGCCGACATCAACCTCGATGGCATCGTCTCGGTGGAGGACTTCCTGATGGTCTTGAGTGAATTCGGCAACAGCTGCAACTGAGTTCGGAACTCACAGAATTACAGGCCTTTGCCCCCAAAATCGAAAGCCCCCGTTGCGACGTTGCAACGGGGGCTTTCTGTAAACTGTGGTGACCATGGAAGGATTCGAACCCTCAACCTCCTCATCCGTAGTGAGGTGCTCTATCCAGTTGAGCTACATAGTCGGCTTCCCCAAAAGGGAGCGCAAATGTAGACCAAATTTCGAGCCTGTCAAGGGGGGAATCGAGGAGAGTTCAATTCCCCGGCAATAAGGTGTGTATTTTAGGGGATTACTGATGATGAGAACGGTTCTCCCCTTCTTCCTTTTCCTCGTGGCTCTGCCCTTGCAACATGCAGGCCAGGTCAACTTTTCCGAGGAAAAAGAAGCCATTCAAAACCCGGAAAACTCCATCTCCTCAAGGGTGGCGTCATTCGACCGAATTACCCAAGAGCTCAAACTGGTCAATGCCGAAGCTGTGCTTCCGATGGCCGATCTTCTTTTGGAGCTGCCCCTCTCCAAAAAGCAGCGTGTTTTGGTGCTGGCGAGAAAGTCACGGGCATTGACCAAATTCAAAGACGCTCAACAGGCCTATGACCTCCTCACGGAAGCCATCCTAGAGTTCAGCGAAAGCGACGCTGACATCTTGTTTCACTTGTATTTCGAGCGCGGCATCACCGACCGATATGTCGCATTTGAAGACAAAAAGAAACTCGCCCGCATCCTCGATGACTTCAACATGGCCTTGAACTTGGCCGAAACCGTTGGAGATACTGAAATGCTGTGCGCTGTGCACGACCAATTGGGTTTCATTCATGGCAACTACCTGAAAGAAAAAGGGACAGCCAGAGGGCATTACGAATTCATCATCTTCAATGCCAACGATGAAGTAGATCTCGCCCAAGCCAGGGCAAACCTGGCCAAATTGTCGAAACCCGAGCAACGCATTGAGCGCGACACGGCCATTCACTACCTCATGTCCTCCCGGGACATCTTTAGCCAAAATGGCCTCTTCAGAAAAGTGGGGAAAACCACCATTACCATTGCGAAATACCTCCGAGAGGCCGACCGCTTGGACGAAGCCAAACAGGAATATGAGGCCGCTTTGAACATGGGATTGCCCGTTGGTGACAAGATCACTTGTTTGGAATACCTCGGGCAAATCGCCAACGATCAAGGGCGATATGAAGATGCCGAGTCTTGGTTTCAACAAGGCCTGATCCTCGACAAAAGCATCAATGGCAGCCGCAGCCTCTACATCGCCACCAAACTCGGCGAAGCTTGGGTCAAAATGGACCGTGCCCAAGGTGCCTTTGAACTTTGCGACTCCCTGGTCCAACAGGTTGAAGCCGACTCCTCGTACACAGACTTTAAAAGGGCCACTCGCTTAACCGATTGCTGGGACTGTATTGGCCAGGCCCACTTGGCCTTGAGCAACTATCGAGATGCGTTCACCGCCTTTGAAAACCGAGACAGCGCGGAGTCCGCCTATGGCAGCATTCTAGAAGCCCGACAAGCGAAAATCAAACTCGACCTCTACGAGTACGACACCCTGCGAAAGCAGACCATGCAGGAGGACCAATACCGCTTGCAATCTGAACGCCAAACCTATCTGTATGCCATCGTGGCCTTGCTCATTGCCTTTGCGATGTTCATCACATATCGCTATCGCTTTACCCAGCGCCAAAGCAACTTGATTTCTACCCAAAGGCAGCAATTGTCCGACAGGCAGCGCGAACTCATCCGGGCCAATGCAGATTTGGAAATTGCACTGAATCACAAGGCCGTTTTCCTATCGAACATGTCCCACGAGATTCGGACGCCGCTCAATGCCATTGTGGGCATGTCCAATCTCGCCTCCAAAGAGGACATGGCAGATGCCGCAAAAAAGTACTTGCGGAACATTGTCATCGCCTCGTCAAATTTGATTGACATCGTCAACGACATCTTGGACTTTTCCAAACTCGAAGCCGGCAAGCTCGAAATTGCAGAAGAGCCCTTTTCCGTGAAGGATGCTCTGGAAGTGGCCGAAAATGTGATGCGGATTCCCGCGGAACAAAAAGACCTCTCCTTTTCTGTTGAAGCTGATCCACACCTCCCCTCTCACCTGATTGGCGATTCAAGCAGGCTCAATCAGGTCCTCATCAACTTGATTGGCAACGCCGTCAAATTCACCCTCGATGGAGGCGTCACAATGCAAGCGAGCGTGGGGGACTTGCCGGAATTGCCCGTGTGGTGTCCCGCTCCCGCCCAAGACCATGACCAATGGTTCGTCATCCGGGTCAAAGACACCGGCATTGGCATACCTGCCGACAAACTGGAGAAGATTTTTGAGAGTTTCAATCAAGGAGACACCTTGAAAACCCGAAAATTTGGTGGAACAGGTCTTGGTCTCAGCATCTCCAAGCAAATCGTTGAACTTCAAGGTGGCGTCATTTGGGTGGAAAGCCAAGATGGCATTGGGTCTGACTTTTGCTTTGCCCTTCCCGCCATTGTGGCGGAAGTCCAAGAAATGGAATCCGATGACGACGCCCTGGAAGAGCACATTGGGCCCATTCGCATCCTGATTGCAGAAGACAACCCCTTCAATGTGATTGTCACTGAGGACACCCTCAAATCAGAGCTGGAAGGGGTCACGATTGGAAAAGCAGAAAACGGACGACTGGCCTACGAAATGGTCCGCGACGGCGACTGGGATTTGGTCCTCATGGACATTCATATGCCTGAGATGAGTGGCCTTGAAGCCACGGCGGCCATTCGCAAACTGCCCAACGAAAAGGCCCAGACGTTGATTGTGGCCATGACGGCCAGTGTCCTGAGGGAAGAAACCGACAACTACATGCGCCACGGCATGGATGGCTTTGTGCCAAAGCCTTTCCAAGCGGCCCAACTCAAACACGAGATCTTCCGTCTGCAAAAATCCAAGAACAATCAAGCCAAGACGGGCACTCCACCCTTGCCACACTTGCGCATCTTGATTGCGGAAGACAATCCCTTCAATGTGATTGTCGCCGAAGACACGCTCCGCTCAGAGCTCACAGACATCACCATTGGCAAAGCAGAAAATGGCAAGCTCGCTTTGGAAGCGGTCAAAGAAGGAGAATGGGACATCGTCCTGATGGACATCGCCATGCCAGAAATGACGGGCATTGAAGCCACGTTGGCCATTCGCGCCTTATCCGATGACATTAAAGCCTCTACGACCATCATCGCCATGACGGCCAGCGTCTTGAAAGAGGACACCGATCACTACCTCAAACAAGGCATGGACGGCTTCGTTCCGAAGCCTTTCAAGGCTGGACAATTGATTCAAGAAATCAAAAGGGCCCACCTAGAAAAAGGTGAGCCCGAATGATGTTGTAAAAAGAAAAGTCGGGATCAGTTGGCGACGAAAAGTGCCACGCCCACCAAAGTGATCATCCAACCAAGGGCCAACGCCCAGCTGATCCGTGCATTGCGACGCTCACTGGTCTTCAATACCTGCAGGTCATACACCTTATCCAAAGAAGTCTTCACCAAGGCAAAGGCCGCATTGGACTTGACGATGTAGTCGTCGGCGCCATTCTTCAGTGACTCCACCGCCACTTCTAGGCTGTCTTGACCGCTGAAGAAGATGACGTGGGTTTGCGGGCTGCGCTCCTTCACGGCTTCGAGAACCTCGAGTCCATTGAGGTCTCCACCTCCGCTCAAGTCAAAGTCGAGCACCAAAGCCCGTTCGTCAAAACGGTCCAAGGTGTCCAAGAAGCTTTCTCCATCATGGTACTTGTCCACGTGGCTGTAGCCATTGCGAATGAGGAAGTCACGAAGGACCTCAGTATTGGGGATGTCGTCGTCGACGAGGGCGATTTTCAAATGCTTGCTCATTTCAACAGGTCTTGCAGATTTTGAATCAGCTGTGAAAGCTGATGGCAGGTGTCGTCCAATTCACTTTGGGAGATTTGGCCCCCATTTTTGATGACTTGCTCTTGTGCCGACATCAACGCATGCGCATCGGCAGCGCCTATGGTTTGCACCTGGCTCTTCAGCTTGTGAAGGATGGCACGGATGGGTTCCTGACTCTCGGAGACATTGAGCCCACGGAGGTTGCCCAATTCAGGTTCCATGGTGTCAAGAAACAACCGGAGGTAGTACTTCTTTTTTTCCGGGTCCCCTGCTGAGAGTCGATCGATAATTTCCATAACACGTGGCGTGAAGATACCGCATCGGCTCCACCTGTCCGCGATTTTAGAACGAAGCTGAACTGACTTGTGGTGGTGGAAAAAGCCAAGTCAAGGTGAGTCCGTGATTGAAAACCCGATAGTCTGACAGCCCAAGAACCACACCGTCATAGCCGAGACAGTATGCCAGCTCTAGTCCTGCACCTGCTTCCAAATACGCCTCGGCGCCGATTCGAACATACCCCCCATACCCCATGCCCCAAGTCAACTCAGGTGTTCCAGAACCAAACACTTGCCCCTGACGTGGGACAATGAGGTCGTAGGTAGACTCCGCCACTTCGATGTAATGCTCACGAATCCTCGCCGCGGTCAGGCTTCCACCGAGCTCAAAAATCCAACTCATACTGTTGTCTATTGGACTCGCAGACCGGTATCCCAACCGAAGCTGCATGCGTTCTTCCGTCGCAAAAATCCCAAAGTCCCTCAAGTCAGTGGATCCCTGACCTTGATCGGGGAGCATGCCCGTGTTCAGCTGCCAAGCGCCGCGGCTTTTTAGCCTCCACAGGTCGATGTCAAGGACGATGGCGTTTTCCAAATTGAAGCGCTGCATGGCGCGCAGACCAAATCCAAAACCCACATCGTAACGCTGGTCGATGGGGTAACTGGCCACCGACATGGCTCCGGCATCGGACAGGCCCAAGTCCTGAGCAATGCGGTTGCGCGCAGAATTTCCTGTCCCGCTGGCCACACTGTTCCAATCCAAGCGTTCTGGAATGCTAATGAGTTCGCGAAACACATCCCCCAATTCTGAGAACCCTGTGCCATTGTAGAACACACTGGACGCTCCGCCGGCTTTTCCCACATTGATGTTCATCCCAAAGTGCAGCTTGTTGGGCCGTTCAAAATTCTCGAGGTCTTTGTCGTTGTATGGCTCGTAGTTGAAAACCTGAGCCAATCCTGTTCCGTGCACCGCAAAGAGCAAGGCCGCGACCTTCCATAAGTTCCCAATGGACATCATGTCGGAAATTTAGCACCGTACTTCCACGATGGACACATTCTCGTCCATTGAATCCATGTCGAATACCTCCTCCCCTCTTTTTGCCATTGTGGACATTGAAACCAATGGCGGTGGCCCAACAGGCGACAACATCACCGAGGTGGCCGCCATCTTACACAATGGTGTGCACGAGGTGGACCGATGGGTACAGCTCATCCGTCCTGCTCGGCCTATTCCTGCTGGCATTACGCGGCTCACTGGGATCGACAACAGCATGGTGCAAGATGCCCGCGAATTCAGTGGTTGGGCTGAGCACCTCCATGAATTTCTCGGCGATGCGGTCTTTGTGGCACACAACGTCTCATTTGACCTCAAACACCTTCAAGCCGGCTTTAAGGCAGCGGGGATGCACTACAACCCGAAGCGTTTGTGCACCGTGCGCATGTCTCGCAAATGGATCAAGGGACCTCAACGGTATAGCCTGGGTGCATTGTGCGCCTTCTTTGACATTGAGAATGAAGCCAGCCACAGGGCTTGGGGCGACGCCACGGCGACGGCCGAGTTGTTTGCCCGATTGTGGAAGGATCATGCCGAAGAGATCACAAGTGAATTTGGCCGAGGTGACGGCACATCATGGTGGCCTCCGCACCTGCCACCCGACGCTTTGGCGGACATCCCCTCCAGTCCAGGTGTTTACCGCTTTTTCGATGACGAAGGGAAATTGGCTTATGTGGGCATGAGCAAGAACTTGGCTTCACGGGTCCGACAGCATTTCAACGGCTCAGGTGGGGAGGCGCGTTCACAGAAGCTCAGGCGCTTGGTCCATAAAGTCACGTGGGAAGAAACAGGATCTGAATGGATGGCGCTCATCTTAGAAGACGTCCTCATTCGCCGCCATCACCCCCCATTAAACCGGGCCCAAAAAACAGTGGGGAAAGGTTGGGCTGTGGACACGTTTGCGTGTCGACTGGGCATACAAAGGCTGTCTTTGACCAAAGGTGGCCGGGCGACATCATTGCAACGGTTCCGGTCCAAAGCAGAAGGCGAAGCTTGGCTCAGGCATCATGCAGAGGCATCCGGGCTCAATCCCGCTTGGTCCGGACTGCCGGGAACGGCTTGGAGCGAGGGGTGGGTAGACAATGAAGCTGCGCGTCTCTTGCACAACAACAGGGCCCAGGCTTGGCTGGCGAATTTGAAAGCCCTCCGCATGGAACAGTCGCAAACGGACGTCATTCGTTGCGCAGCCACGCCTCAAGGCTTGATTCCAGAAGTTCAATTGGAATCTGGACGATTTTCAGCCTATCGGTTCTGCGCGCCCGGTGAGGATACCCCGTGGATACCCGACGCCGGATCTGGCAGAATAGACGCCGCTTTAGAGCGTCACTTCGAAAAAAACTGACTCAATTCAAATGAACCGTTCCGTGAATGCGCTGACTCCCACGTCCGGTGGAGCGCACATGGGCGAGTACAAATGAAATGGCGCTCTCCGGTGCTGACCATTGGTCGACTTGGGGAGAAAAAGGGGTGTCAGAAAGGGAATTCGGGGTAAGCTGCTCCATGCACGTTGTCATCAATGCCGCATTGTTGCGGACAGGGGTGAAACGAAAGGAGCCGGAGCATATTGCCCCGGCTCCCAAATAAAGCGTCTGGCGATGGTTTGCGTCCTCAATCCAAGGTCAAGGAAACGTCTTGTTCTGTCATCAGCCTTCGAAGGTTGATCAGGGCATACCGCATGCGACCCAAGGCGGTGTTGATGCTCACGTCTGTGGTTTCGGCAATGTCTTTAAAGCTCATGCCTTTGTAAACCCGCATGTGAACGACTTCCCTTTGCTCTTCCGGCAACTGAACCACCAATTCTTTCAAGTCAGAGACAATGCGCTCCTCAATCAGTTCGTCTTCGCGGTTGGCTCCCTCTTGGGCGATGTTGCCCAACAAATCAAACTCCTCCGTGCCCCGGCTCAACGGCATCTTCTTCTGGCGACGGAAATGGTCAATGCCTGCGTTGTGTGCAATCCGCAATACCCAGGGAAGAAACTTGCCTTCTTCGTTATAACGCCCGCTTCTGAGAACGTCTACCACTTTGATGAAGACGTCTTGAAAGAGATCCGCTGCCACATCGTGATCGCGAACAAGGAGGTACAACTTCGTGTACACCTGGTCACGGTGACGGGCGAAGAGAACATCGAAGGCACGCTCGTTGCCTTGCTGAAATTCCGCGATTAAGGCGCGGTCCTGGGTTGTTTTTTGGGCCATAACACTACAAATTGCGCACGTTCCCTGTTTCGGGATCACTTCAGTCAGTAAACGTGCAGTGGGGTAGTGTTTGTCGTATAGCCTAGATTTTAATCCGCTTCTGCGGGGTCTTTCCTAAAGATACGGAAAAGGTGAGGGTATATCCGAACCCCATTCGCCCAAAGCGTGTTAATACGGAAAGCAAAGCCCGAAATTCGCGCCATGTCCTCCTCCCCTGACTCCTCAGTTTCTGCCCAAGGACCCGTCTCGAAAATGAAGCCCGGACCCCCGCGTTTTATTCGAATCAGGGGAGCGCGTGTCCACAACCTCAAAAACGTAGACGTGGATCTCCCCCTAAAGACACTCACAGTCATCACGGGTCTGAGTGGATCAGGAAAGAGCTCACTGGCATTTGACACCCTATACGCAGAGGGACAGAGACGGTATGTAGAAAGCCTGAGCGCCTATGTGCGTCAATTCGCTGGACGGCTCGAAAAACCAGACGTCGACAAAATCGACAACTTGACACCTGCCATCGCAGTCGAACAAAGGGTCGCCTCCCGCAGCAGCCGCTCAACCGTAGGCACCGTGACTGAAGTTCATGATCACTTGAAACTCCTGTGGGCAAGAATCGGACGCACACACAGTCCCGTTTCAGGAAATGAGGTTCGAAAGGACACCGTGACAGATGTCGTCAATGCCGCAAAAATTGCGGCCATTGGCTCCCGGTTTATGGTCTGTGCGCCGGTCACCCTGCAAGAGGGACGAACCTTGGCTCAACAACTGGAAGTCTGGCAGCAACAAGGATTTGCGCGCATTCTGATCGAAGGGCAGCCCACCACCATGGCGGACTTGATTGAGCGCGAAGCCAACCGGATAGAATCCGACCCCAATCCGGAAGAAAACCTCCATCTGGTCATCGACCGTTTGGCTGTGCCTGAAGAAGAAGCGCTTGAAGAGTTTCAGCAACGGCTCGCAGATTCATCGGATACGGCCTTTTATGAAGGTCATGGTTCCTGCGAACTCCATTGGATGGAAGCCAATGGACACGTCCGCATTGTCCCTTTCAGCGACCGTTTCGAATTGGATGACATGAGCTTTGCACTGCCCTCTCCAGACCTTTTTAGCTTCAACAGTCCGCAAGGGGCTTGCCCCAAGTGCGAGGGTTTTGGCCATGTGATCGGAATCAGTGAAGATTTGGTGATTCCCGACCCGTCAAAAAGCGTTTACGAAAATGCAGTAGCGCCTTGGCGGGGAGAAGTGGCCAGTCGATACAAGCAGCGCCTGCTGCAAAATGCATTCGATGATGACTTCCCCGTGCACGCACCCTATGCCGACCTGACTGCAAAGCAAAAGCGTCAGCTCTGGGATGGCACGCGCTCATGGAAGGGCATACGCGATTACTTCTCGAAGCTCGAGGCCAAGAGCTACAAGATCCAGAATCGCGTCATGCTGAGCCGTTACCGGGGCAAGGCCCCTTGCACCCACTGCTCAGGAACGAGACTTCGACCAGAAGCAGGCTATGTCCAAATCGATGGACTCACCCTCCCCTCTTTGTTGGGCATGCCTGTGGAAGATGTACTGACCACATTGGGAGGAATGAGCCTCAACGCAACAGACACTGAGATCGGCAAACGGCTGTTGCTCGAAGTCAACAACAGATTGCAGTTCTTACTCGACGTGGGGCTTGGATACCTCACCTTGAATCGAGGCAGTGCTACACTCAGTGGTGGAGAGAGCCAACGCATTCAACTGGGCACCAGCCTGGGCAGCAGCCTCGTGGGCAGCACCTATGTGCTCGATGAACCGAGCATCGGATTGCACCCACACGACACCGACCGTCTTATTCGTGTGCTGACTGGACTCCGTGATTTGGGCAACACCGTTGTCGTGGTAGAGCATGAGGAATCCGTTATTCGAGCAGCAGATCACATTGTAGACCTGGGTCCAGAAGCCGGAACAGAAGGTGGAGAGATTGTCTTTTCGGGCACGTTCGCTGACTTGCTTGGGGCAAAAGGTTCTTTGACTGCAGATTACCTGACAGGAGAACGGCGAATACCCATTCCCGAAAACCGCCGGAAAGGAGTGGGGAAAATCACCGTCAAAAATGCAAAGGCCCACAACCTGGTTGGCGTAGACGCCGACTTTCTTCTGGGCGCATTGAATGTGGTCACGGGTGTATCTGGATCGGGCAAGAGCACCCTGGTCAAGCGCATCCTCCACCCCTTGCTCCTGCGGCACCTAGAATTGGGTGGAGATCGCCCAGGGGTAAGCGACGGCATCAAAGGAGAGCTCGACCGCATTGAGATGGTGGAATTCGTAGACCAAAACCCCATCGGAAAAAGCAGCCGCTCCAATCCCGCCACTTACGTCAAAGCTTGGGATGATGTCCGCAGCCTGTTTGCCGCACAGCCCCTGTCCCGCAACCGTGGCTACAAACCCTCTGTGTTCAGCTTCAACACCAGCGGGGGCCGATGCGACACGTGCGAAGGAGAGGGAAGGGTCTCCATTGGCATGCAGTTCATGGCAGATGTGACCTTAACCTGCGATGCCTGCAAAGGCCGCCGCTTCACCGATCCTGTATTGGAAGTGATGGTGGATGGACTCAGCATTCACGACGTGCTCTGCATGACCGTATCTGACGCTATACAGTTCTTTTCGAACCGAGAAAAGACCACTGCCGCTGACCGTGGCATCGTCCGAAAGCTCTCCCCATTGTTGGATGTTGGACTGGGATACATCACTTTGGGACAAAGCGCCACCACCTTGAGTGGTGGCGAGGCGCAACGCATCAAACTGGGTGCATTCCTTGCCAAGGGTGACCGCGTGGGCCACACTGTCTTCATTTTTGACGAACCCACCACAGGCCTTCATTTCCACGATGTGGCGCAACTCTTAGAGGCCTTTGAAGCCTTGATTCGTCAAGGACACACGGTGATCTGTGTTGAGCACAACCTCGATGTGATGGCCTGTGCCGACCACATGGTGGACCTCGGTCCAGGTGGTGGACGCCATGGTGGACAGTGCGTGGCATCGGGCACACCCGAAAAAGTGGCACAATCCGTGCAGTCCATCACTGGTTCGCATTTGAAAATGCGGCTTCAACATTCATAAATCTGCTCATGATTCATCACAGCCTCCCGCATTTTGCCCTGTCCTTGTTCACGTGTGCCTTGCTCACCTCGTGTCAAGCCCAAACCGAGACCTCACCAAACCACAAGGCCACATCCCTTGTTGATTCATCGATGAGCGTCACCAAATCTGAATCTGAATGGCGCGAAGAATTGCCCCATATGGCATGTTTCGTGCTGCGCGAAAAAGGAACAGAACGTGCATTCTCTGGCGAATTTTGGGACCACCATGACCCGGGCATGTATTGCTGTGCTGGATGCGGTCAAGGCTTGTTTGACGCCGATCACAAATTCG
>Ga0209092_10002971_pt1 | contig 15121 bp, 7 predicted proteins | sample FraStrMetagenome_FD_187446 | JGI IMG/M metagenome (GOLD analysis project Ga0209092, IMG submission 187446) | Marine eukaryotic phytoplankton communities from Arctic Ocean - Fram Strait ARC3M Metagenome (SPAdes) (version 2) | ecosystem: Environmental > Aquatic > Marine > Oceanic | place: Fram...
AAAGACCCCTTTATATCCATTTGGCTTTGGTTTAAGTTACACAAAGTATAGGTATTCTAAACCAAGTCTTTCAAGCAACGAGTTAGAGAAAGGGAAGTCAGTCACTCTTAGTTTTGAGCTTGAGAACTCCGGAGATATGGACGGCGAAGAAATCGTTCAGCTTTACATCAGAGATAAAGTGAGCAGCGCTACACGTCCTGTGAAAGAATTGAAAGGGTATAAGAGGGTGTTTTTGACTAAGGGAACCTCTAAAACAGTGTCGTTTGAAATAGATGAACGAATGTTGGCATTTTATGATATCAATATGGATTATTGTGTGGAGCCAGGCGCTTTTTCAATTATGATTGGAAAATCATCTGCAGATAGAGATTTAAAAGCAGTGGAGTTGATCGTTAATAATCGAATAAATATCGAAGAATAAATGAAACAGTTATTTATATTTTTCTTACTCTTTTCGGGAGCAGTAAGTTCACAAAATCAACCGCCCACGAAAAATGTATTATTTATCATGGTAGATGATTTACGTCCTGAACTCAGTTTATATGGACAAAATCAAATTATAAGCCCCAATATTGATGCATTAGGCGCTTCTGGGGTGACCTTTGATCGTGCGTATTGCAATGTGCCTGTTTGTGGAGCCTCTAGAGCCAGTCTTTTAACAGGAGTTAGGCCTACAGCAAACCGTTTTTTAAACTACTATAGCCGTATTAAAGAAGACATGCCAGACGTAGTTAATATGGCTCAATACTTTAAAGACCGTGGGTATTCTACGGTAAGCAACAACAAAATCACCCACATTAAAAATGATATAGATGCTTGGGATGACGAATGGTATCCTCAAGTAAAAACCTGGCGTAATTATCTTTCAGAAGAAAATTTAGTTCTTGAAGCATCCAATAAAGCGGGCTATGCTTATGAAAATATAGACGTCCCAGACGCGGCTTATATTGATGGACAAACAGCGCTTAAATCTATAGAGGATTTAAAACAGTTTAAAGCGGATGGGAAACCATTTTTTCTAGCAGTTGGGTTTGTAAAACCACACCTTCCCTTTAATGCCCCAAAAAAGTATTGGGATTTGTACGACCCAAATTCTATAACACTTCCAGAAAATTCTCCCTTTCCAGAATCCGCCCCACAAAGGGCAAATCATAAATGGGGGGAACTCCGATCTTATATAGACATCCCCAAATCAGGTCCCGTATCTGATGCCATAGCCAAAAAATTAATACATGGGTATTATGCCAGCGTGAGTTATGTTGATGCCCAGATAGGAGTTTTAATAAATGGGTTAACAGAATTAGGATTGCGGGAAAACACCGTCATTGTTTTGGTAGGAGATCACGGTTGGAGCTTGTCCGATCATGGTCTGTGGGCAAAACACAGCAACTTTGAAGTGGCCCTTCAAGTTCCATTAATTATAAGTGATTCTGGACTACCGAAAGCAGCTCGTACGAATTCTATTGCCGAGTTGGTAGATATTTATCCAACCCTATGTGAACTTACAGCGGGAGAATCGCCTGCTCATTTACAAGGTAGTTCTTTAGTTTCAGCTCTCAAATCACCTGATAAGCTGTTTAAAAACAAGGCATTAGCTCGCTGGCAAAAAGGAGAAACACTTATCGTTGATCAGATGTTTTATACCGAGTGGCAGCGAAAGGGTAAAGTTGTTTCCAAAATGCTATACAACCACGAAACGGATCCTAACGAAACTATTAACTTGGCAAATGACCCTGCCTATTTATCCATTGTAAAAGCATTAAGTCAACAATTAAAACAATTTAAAACGACATTTAATTAATTTAAATTATGACCATAACCAAACAACTTATTTTCGGCTTATCTATATTAGGTATTACAGCATTAGCTTGTAAAACCTCTAAGTCAGCTGTTACAGATAAAACGCCACCAAAGCGTCCAAATATTGTTTTTATTATGGCAGATGATCATGCCGTTAGTGCGATTAGTGCTTATCAGGACTGGTTAGCAGAAATTGCCCCGACTCCAAATATTGATCGCATTGCCAACGAAGGGATGTTAATGACCACAACGTTTAATACCAATTCTATATGTGGACCAAGCCGTGCAGCGATTTTAACAGGTAAATACAGTCATATAAGTGGGTTTTTTAAAAATGAAAAAGGAGGTGATTTTGATGGGAGTCAAATGACATTTCCGAAATTATTTCAAAAATCTGGCTACCAGACGGCCGTTATTGGAAAATGGCATTTAGGGACCAGTCCTACAGGTTTTGATTATTCTAAAGTAATGATAAACTGGGGAGGACAAGGCACTTATTTCAACCCCGTATTTTTGGAAAATGGCAGAGATACGATTGTAGAAAAAAAACGACATTCAACCGCTCAAGTTGCACATGACGCCATGAAATGGCTAGGTGAGGGCCGTGATAAAGACAAACCGTTTATGTTGATGTATCAATTTAAAGCACCCCATCGACCTTGGCAACCCGCAGAAGAATTCAAGGATTTATTCACGGATGGAGACCTTCCGCATCCTGCCAACTTTAATGACGACTACAAAGGGCGTAAAGCTGCGAGTGAGCAATGGATGGAAATAGAAAACCATATGAATCGAAGAGATTTAAAAGTGGCACCACCAGAAGGGCTTTCAAAAAAAGAACTTAATTCGTATTATTCATTTGGCAACAAGGGAGACTTTTGGACCCCTAACGATACCCTTCAAGGAGCTGATTTAAAAAACTGGAAATACCAAGCTTATATCAAGGATTATTTACGTTGTGTTGCAGGCGTTGATAAAGCGGTAGGGCAGATGTTAGATTATCTTAAAGCGAATGATTTACTTGATAATACTGTGATTATATACACGTCTGATCAAGGATTTTACTTGGGTGAGCATGGCTGGTTTGACAAGCGCTGGATGTATGAAGAATCATTTAAAATGCCGTTTATGATTCGCTATCCTGAACTCATAAAGCCAAAATCTGTGAACTCAGATTTATTACTAAATATTGATTTCGCACCCACTTTACTCGACTTAGCTGGGATTGATGTTCCTGAAGAAATGCAAGGAACAAGCTTCAAACCCTTATTGGAAGCCAATAGCAAAGTAGAGACCAGAGATGCGGTTTATTACCATTATTATGAATTTCCAAAATGGCATAATGTTCAACCACATTATGGGGTGAGAACGGATCGTTATAAGTTGATTCATTACTATTATAATATGGATGAATGGGAGCTGTTTGATTTGAAAAAAGATCCGAATGAAATGGAAAACCTATACGGCACTTCAGGTACTGAAAGATTGACTCAAAAATTAAAAAATAAAATCAAGACATTACAAGTCGAGTATAAAGACGACATGACTCTGGAAGAAATGCGTGCGATGACTGATATTGTAATTGAGAGGGTTTATAATGAAGAGAATATCAATAAGCGATAATAGGTTTAAATTTAATATTTGCTGTTTTGATTGATTATTGGTACTGATTGATTCAAATTTACTATTTGGATGCTTATCCATTAGCTAAATTTGAGATATGAAAATAAATGTATTTTTAATATTTTTTATTTATTCCATATTTGGGAATAATGGGTATGCTCAAAATTCTATTGTAGTTATTGAACCGTCATTGATGGTTTATAAAACAATCGACTCTTCAGCTCTTAAGTTGCACATATATAAACCACTCGATTTTGACGCCTCAAAAACCTATAATTGTGTGGTATTTTTTCATGGAGGAGGATGGAATAATGGCAGCCCCAGAGCTTTTAAGAGACAGTCCATGTATTTAGCTTCTAGGGGAATGATTGCGATTTCAGTAGAATATCGATTAAAAAACACCCACGGTACAACTCCTCAAGATGCGGTTGAAGATGCGAAGTCGGCTATCCGTTTTGTAAGACAACACGCAACCGAACTAAATATAGATCCTAACACGATCACTGCAGGCGGTGGTTCAGCAGGGGGGCATTTAGCAGCCTCTTGTGCGTTACTCCCTAAGTTTGATAATCCAAAGGAGGATTTAGCCGTTAGTTCACTCCCCAATGCTTTAATATTGTTAAACCCCGTGGTTGACTTAGGGCCGGGTGCTTATGCACACAAACGTTTTGGAGACCGTTATATAGATTTATCTCCTACGGATCATATAGCAGCAGGTGCACCCCCATCCATCATCTTAGTAGGTACTAAGGACGCTATTGTGCCAGTTGATATGGTACAATCCTTTAAAGAAAAGATGGAGGCTGTAGGAAGTCGATGTGACCTTGTGCTTTATAAAGACCAGGGTCATGCTTTTTTTGCAAAAAAACCAATCAAATATTTTATAGAAACGACCCGTGAAATTGATCAGTTCCTTGTTTCTCTAGGATATTTAAATGGGATATCAACAATAAATAATCAATACAAATAACTAAATTTTTAAACTATGAAACACTTTTACACTTTTACTTTTTTACTTTTCACCCTAATGGGCTTAAACGCACAAGATGATGTGGTTTTTGATTTTAACACTACAGGTGATACAGAAGGTTGGACTAATATACCCAGTAATACAACTGTAGTATCACAATTAGATGGTCAACTACATGTTGGATCAGATATATCCAATTATGGAGGAACTTACACAACACTAGATTTAGTCTCTGATGATTATGCTTTTGTAGAAATCACAGTATCTTCTTTTACAGGGCTTACAAATGGATTACAGCTCTTGAACTTTGACAGTACTTTTAGTCCGGGAACAGCTTCTAAAACAAACATTACCGTTGCAGACGGTTCCACAGAAACGTATCTTGTAGCTATTCCAGCAACGCCATCTGCTAATAATGGCGTTATTTTAGGATTAGGAATTCGAGTCAAAGGGAATCCAGATCCAGGGGCCTATTTTTCTATTGATAATTTTACTATTGTAGGAGCTGTTGAGTCTACATATGATGAAAGTGGGATAACCAAAAACCCAAGTTTTGAAGATATTACGGGTTCATTAGGAAATTGGGTTGAAGCTGGTGGTAGCAATATCACAAGAGGAATTTCAACAACTGAATTTTCAGAAGGGGTTCAGTCTGCAGAGTTTACATTTCAAGAAAACGTCACTTCAAATCCACCTATGCTCTATAGCAATAATATTTACACTCTTACCGATTTAAATGATAACACTGCAGAAATCACAATGACATGGGATATGAAGGCAACCGATGTGACTACCAACGTTCAAGTTTCTCCAAGGTGGAGAATGACAAAGTCTTCTGGTGGAGAACGAGTAACTTATCCAAGTCTTAGTAATGCGACTACGGAATGGGCTTCTTATTCTACAACAAAACCATTGTCAAACACCTGTGCTGGCGCTACAGAACCCGAAGAAGGCGTTAATTGCTTTGATACAGAAATATATACAGATTTAGAAGTAGGGATAGCAGCTAAAGGCGGATCGGCTGGGGTTGTTTTGTATATTGATAACATAGTCACTACCATTACAGCTAGTTCATTAGGCATTGAAGAGATTAACTTACAAGACACTGCGTCTATTTCTTTATTTCCGAACCCAGCAAATGATTTTGTTACTGTGAAGTCATCTTCTAAAATAGTAAGTATGAAGGCTGTAAATATGCTTGGTCAAATTGTAATAATACAAACAGGGAATTCAAATAACTTAAATATTTCAACGTTATCTCCTGGACTTTACGTACTGAAGCTTGTAGATTCAAAAGGATTAAAAACGCAAAAACAATTTATTAAAAACTAACCAATACAACTATGAAGAAATCACTAATTATTTTCACATTTTTACTAACATTTTCTTATGTAAATGCACAAGAGAATAAATTTGCGGTAAAAAGAGCATCGAATGCCGTATCTTTTATTTCATCTGAAATGGATTTGACAGATGAGCAAGCTCAGTTTATAGAAAAAACCTTATACACTAAGTATGCTGAAAACGGCCTTAAAGTTAAAGGGAATAATCTTTCTCAAGAGGAGAAGAAAGCAGTTTATAGCAAAGCTGCAGCTGCTACCAGAAAACTTCTTCGTCAAGAATTTTCAAAAGAAGAAGTTATGTCTATTATTAAATTAGAACGTCAAAGTTTCAAGAAATAATAAAACATTAAAATAAAAAAAAAGAGGCTGAAATTTATTTCAGCCTCTTTTTTTTACAAAATATTTTGTGGGCCTAATATCTACAAATTAGATACATATCCTTAGTTGTCTCTACCTCTTACTTCTGTAGGAAGCCTTCCAAACAGTGTCTTATAACACTTTGTGAAGTATGATGGCGATGAAAAGCCCACCTTGAAACTAATCTCACTAATTGAATAATCAGTACTTTCTAAAAACTGTTTTGCTTTTTCTAGTCTTATTTTTTTTATGAATTCATTAGCTGTATTTCCTGTGAGCACTTTAATTTTTCTATAAAGCTTACTTCTACTAATTAATAATTCATCGGCTAGGTTTTCTACATTCAAAGCGGGGTCATTTATATTTTGATTAATATATTCAAGAATATTAGTAATGAATTGCTTGTCAAGAGAGTTCGTATTCATTAATTCTTTATCACTAACTCCGTTATAATATTTATTAAACAATATTTGACGACTATTAATAAGTTGGCTTAAGTGTGATTTAAGAACATTCATGTTAAAGGGCTTATTTAGATACACATCTGCTCCTGAATCAATACCTTTAACTCGGTCTATTTGCATTCCTTTAGCGGTAAGCATTAGAACGGGAATGTGACTTATTCTTAAGTCTTTTTTTATATTACTACACATTTCAAATCCATCCATTATTGGCATCATAACATCAGAAATAATTATATCGGGGATAAATTTAATTGCCATTTGAAGGCCCTCTTTACCATTGATAGCCATCCTAACCTTGTAATCATCTTTGAGTTCATTTTTTAAATAGTTACGTAATTCAGAATTATCTTCAACAATTAGCACTGTTTTTCTATTATTAACCTTAACACTTGATATTTCCTCATCAACTTCAGAGTTATTTATTTGTTCATAAATCTCGTCATTTGTTTTAGAGTTAAAATTAGATTTGCTCAAATTTAAATGTTTACTTCCCAAAGGAAGTTTAATCTTAAATTCAGTACCCTTTTTTTGTTCACTACGAACCTCAATGAGCCCCATATGCAGATCAATGAAGCTTTTGACCACTTCCAAGCCTATTCCAGTCCCTCCGTAATATTGCTTATCCATTTCGTTAGATTGATAAAATCTAGTAAAAATATGTTCTAAGTCCTTTTTGTCAATTCCGATTCCACTATCCTGTATGATAATTTCGATTCCATATTGCTCCTCTTCATTATTCAACAATGGAAAATCGATAGGTTTTAAAGGAACTTGAATTTTTATAGAAACCATACCATTGTCTTTAGTCGCTTTGAAAGCATTGGATAAAAGGTTAAATATTATTTTTTCAAGCATGGATGGATCTGCCCATATGGATATATTTTCTTGAGGGCTATCAACAGAAAGTATTATATTCCTTTCAGCTGCTTCTTCTTCAAAATGACTTGCTACTTCATTTACAAATGAAACAATGTCAAACTTTGAAGCATTAATAGACATTTTATTAAATTGAAGTTTTCTAAAATCCATCAATTCATCAATTAATCTAGAAAGACGTTTAGAGTTTTTATAAATAATTGTATGTTTCTCTTCAATGTCACTAGGTAATTCTACTGTTTTATTTCCTATGATAGCTTCTAGTGGGTTTAGAATAAGAGTAAGAGGGGTTCTAAACTCGTGAGAAATATTGGTAAAAAATTGAATTTTCTTTGCATTTAAGGCTTCATCTTGAGCACGCTCTTCACGTTCGTTTTTTATTTGCTGGCGTTCCACTAGTCGCACCTTAAGAAATTTATAGATAACATACACAACAGTTAATGTTAGTAGTAAAAAAATTAACAAAGCTACATTAGTCTTCCACCATGGAACTAGAATTTTGATTCCTAATACGGTGGGTGTTTCATTCCATATCCCATCAGAATTGACAGCTTTAACTTTAAAATTATAGTCCCCAGCGGGGATGTTTGTATAGGTTGCATTTCTTATTTTTTTCACATAGTTCCAGTCTGTTTCAAATCCTTCTAAATAGTAAGCATATTCAATATTTTTTGACCTTGTGTATCCCAATCCAAAATAGTCAATTGTAAACATGTTTTGGTCATGCCCTAGCTTTATTTTTGCAGTTTCATTAACCACTTTTTTTAATGGAGAACCCATTTCTGAAGGAATGATACTGAGATTTGAAATTTTAAAATCTGTTAAATATACAACAGGTGGGGTGGGGTTTGTGGTAATTGCTTTTGGATCAAAGTAATTGATCCCTTTGTAACAACCAAAATATAAGATCCCATTGTCGGACAGATAGTTCGAATTTTTATTGAAATTATTTGTAATCAATCCATCTTGAGTGTTGTAATTAATGAACTCATTTTTTACAGAATCAAATTTTGAAATCCCATTGTTTCCTGCAAGCCATATTTCTCCATCTTTTGTTTGAATGATGGACTTTATAGACTGATGATCAAAGTTTTCCGATAAATCAAACCATTTGATTTCTTCAGTTATTGGATTTAATTTACATAAGCCATCCCCATCGGTACCAATCCAGATGTTATTTTGTTTATCCTCAATAATTGTGGATAGTAAATTGCCTCTAATTCTACTCTCTGAAGTGTTATTAATAATTGAACTGTAGGGGGTTATTTTTGGAGTTTTTGAATCTGGATTTTCAATTTTATAAAGACCAGTTCTAGTGCCTATCCAGATATTGTTTTGATGGTCTACAATAAGTTTTCTAATATTTTTCGAGTTAATGAACAAAGATTCATAGGTTTCAGACTGGTAGTGTTTTAACGTTCCAGACTTTTGATCATATGAATATAACCCTGTTAAAAAGCTACCAATCCAAATGCGACCATTAGAGTCTTCAGCAAAGCTCATTATTCGATTAGACTTGAGAATATTACTATTTTTGATTTGAATATTTTCAAATACTTTGTATCCTTTTTTTAGTAAAAACAACCCTGAATTCCATGTCCCCACCCATGTATTTTGGTTGCTATCGATGAATACGCTCACAACATCACTACTTTTTAGACCTTTTGCTATTGTATTATCTTGGTTTAATAAATGAGTGAAAGTTTCCTTTTTAGGGTCGTAAACATCCACTCCGCCATCGGAAATTCCTATCCAGAACCTTCCTTTTTTATCTTGAGTAATACTTGTTACCGATTTGGAAAACAAGGACTGATCTTTATTTGGAATACTTTCTATGGATTTGAATCGTTCATTTTCATTGTCATAGATATCTACACCTTGGTTAAAATAGCCAATCCAAACCCTGCTTTCATCGTCAATAAATACCGACCATATTGAGTTGGATTTTATGCCATTAGTATCTGACTTATTGAACCTAAACGATTTTACTGTTCCCTGGTTATCTAATATTATAAGCCCATCATTTTCAGTTCCACAAAAAATAGCACCATTTCTATCAGTTTCTAATGATAAGATTCGCTTGTTGGTAATAGTATAGTTTTTAAACTCGAAATAATTAGTTGGACTTGTCGATATTTTAATTAGGCCTTCGTTGGTAGTTCCAAGCCATATATTTCCGTCTAATTTAGTGAGTATGGACTCTATAGGTTTTTTAATTATTTCAGGCTGACTTAAAGTTGTGAATTCCGCATAGTTTAATTCGTTTTTTAAAGAATTATATTTTAATAGTCCTATGTTTGACCCAAATAAAATAGCCCCTCTTGGGGTTGTTTTTATATCGTTTATTTGAAGTTTACTTATATTGTCATAGGCTAAAACTTTTACAACTTCAACCTTTTGGTTACTTGTGTCTAGCTCAAAAACACCTGAACCATGGGTTCCTATGAGCAGTTTTTTCTGTTCATTTTCACCAATTGCCCTCACTTGATTTCTTGAGTTCAGATCATCGAACTTTATACGGATAAATTGATCTAAATCCCTTTGGTACAAATTTAGTCCTTCATCTGTTCCAACCCAAAGGTTATTGTTTGAGTCTAAAAAAACAGTATTTACGCCAGAACTATTCAATGTTTTTTTATCACCCCACTTGTGTCTGTAGTTTTTTAATTCATGTCCGTTAAATGAATATATCCCGTCTCCTTGGGTACCAATCCACATAATTCCTTTTTGATCTTTTATAATCGACGTAATAGCTCTTTGGCTCACGTTTTCAGCTATGGGTTTAAATTTCAAGTTGTCAATATAACTTTGACCAAAAATCATATTTGAAATAAATATAATCGTAATTGTTATGGTGTTGTATAGTTTGTGAACGGACATGAATTACTAATTTAATTACGTTTTATGTTTATTATCAAACACAATAATTTAAACAATCCAATTTAATTAATTTAATTAATATAAATTTTGAATCTAACATGAATAAGGCAACTTGCTTCAAATATTATACACATTGCCTCAAATTTAATAAATTTTATTAGAGAGTGTAAGTATGTTTGTTAGATATATAAAATTAGCCATATTAAATTCATAATTTCTTAATTATAGTTCTAAAAAATTATATTTTTGATTGAATACATCAATTTTTGTTAAACACTTACATAATTAACTAAACACAAACATAATGAAAATCTTTTTTCGACTAATTATTTTTTCGATTTTAACTCCTTTAGTTGCTTTTGCGCAATCAAAGACAATTACTGGTACTATTAACGATGAGTTAGGTCTACCGCTCCCTGGAGTTACGATTCAAGTGAAAGGCTCAAATAATCTTGGAGCCGTCACAAATTTTGACGGTATTTTTAAAATTTCAATTCCATCAGATGCCAAACAAATTATAGTACTTTCTTACGTAGGGTATATTTCAGAGGAAATCGATGTTTCTATTAACACAATTATTTCCGTTAACTTACAGGTTGATACTGATCAGCTTGATGAAGTTGTCGTTATTGGCTATGGAACAGTCCTTAAAAAAGATATCACTGGTTCTTTATCTTCAGTAAATGTCAATGAAGATGTTGCTATTCAATCCACTTCAGTAGATCAACTTTTACAAGGACGTGCTGCTGGTGTTCAAGTCATACAAAACGGTGGTTCTCCAGGTTCTGGAATTAGCGTAAAAATTAGAGGAACTAACAGCTTAAGAGGGAATAATGAACCTCTTTATGTGATAGATGGCGTGATTATATCTTCTGCAGGTGAAGATGTTTCATCATCATCAGTGGGTAATGATGGTCAAGAAAATCAAAATGGACTAAATGGAATTAATCCACGTGACATTGAGAGCATTCAGGTACTAAAAGATGCTTCTGCCACTGCTATCTACGGCTCTAGAGGGGCTAATGGAGTTGTTTTAATAACCACTAAAAAAGGAGAAAAAGGTAAGGCGAAAATAAGTGCATTTCTTACAAGCTCTGTAAGATCAATCACAAAAAAATATGATGTATTAGATGGAGTTGGTTATGCTAATTATGTTAATGAAGTTAGAGAAAATAACGGAGAGAATCCACGCTATTTATTTGAGGGTTCTTCTATTTACTCATTAACAAATGGGATTCAATCATCCGATCCGGCTGAAGTTTTAAACTGGCAAGACGAGGTTTATTCAGAAGGGTTTAGTCAAAAATTTGGTGCTTCTGCTTCAGGAGGTGGAGATAACGGGAATTACTATATATCAGCAGGTTTTGATAACCAAGAAGGGATTGTTAAAGGTTCTGCATTTAAAAGCAGTGATATTCGAATTAATTTAAATCAAAAGCTAAATGATAATCTACAGTTAAAAGCAAGATTGAGTGGGTTTTTTAGTACCAATGACTTTGTTCAAGGAGGTGACTTAATAGGTAACTCGAATAGAAGTATGGTAAAACAAGCCATTGCATTTAGACCTGTTTTAGCAAGTGATGATATTAATGAGGATGAATTTCAGTCAAATCCATATGCTTGGATTAATGATTTTTCAGATTTTTCTAAAGCATCTCGCTACATTGGTTCTTTAGGGCTTACTTATAAGCTCCCAGTTAAAGGATTAAGTTATGAAGCTAAGTTTGGAGGTAATATTAGAACTAAAGATAGAAGACGTTGGTTTGGGCTTACAACTTTTCCAGGACAAGATTCCGGTGGTTCACTTTCAATAACAACATTAAACACAAAAACACATCAGTTTAATAATTTATTAAGATTCAATAGGAAATTTAATAGAAAACATAGAATTAATGCGATTGCTGGGGTTACCTATGACGTCCGAAAAGTAGAAAGAAGTATTTATGCAGTTCAAAATTTTATTACGACTCAATTTTCTACTGCCCAACCTGCTTTTGGCGAGGTAATTAGTAGACCATTAACGCTAGCAAAATCGGATCAACAAATATTTTCCCTGCTAGGGAGGTTAAATTATACTTACGATAATAAGTATACTTTAACAGCTACGATTAGACGTGATGGTGTTTCAAAGTTTTCAGAGGATAATAAATATGGAGTGTTTCCATCATTTGCTTTAGCTTGGAATGCTGGAAATGAAGGGTTTATTAGAAATCTAGATGTATTTGAAAGTTTAAAATTTAGAGGTGGTTGGGGTCAAATAGGTAATCACGGTATTAATCCTTACGGAACATTGTCTAACTATGGTTTATCAGGTACTTTGTATGGAAATGCAGGAATTTTTGATCCTGACACCAATAGTTGGTCCGGAGGTACAACTAATATTCCTATCGGATTGTTAACTCTTTCAAATCCTTCTTTAACATGGGAAACAACAGAGCAATTAAACTTTGGTTTAGATTTTAGCACTTTAAATGATGTAGTGTCAGGGACTATTGATATATATGACAAAACAACTAAAGATCTACTTCAAAATTCTAATATCTCTCCATCTACGGGTTTTACAAATATTTTAGTAAACAAAGGATCTATTTCTAATAAAGGAGTTGAAGTTGCTTTAAACTTCATGCCGATTTCAACAGATGATATGGAATTAAGTTTCGGAGGAAATATCTCGTTTAATAAAACAGAGATTTTAGACTTAAACTCCCAGCCACTACAAGGATTTTATGAAAATGGCACATTATCAGATAGAAGATTTTATTATGGTAATGTAATTAGTAGAGGTCAATATTTTAAAACCTTTGCAAACATATTTATTGAAGGGGAAGAATCTAGTTTGTTTTATGGGTATCAAACAGACGGTATCTATCAAACAGAGGATACTGATTTTCTTCCTAATAATGATATTGATAACGATCCTGCTGTGCCAGGTGACGTTAGAATTGTAGATCAGATAACAGAAGATACTGATGGCGATGGGATCTTGGATTCTGGAGATGGTGTGATCGATTTAAAGGATAGAACCTTTATTGGGAATCCAAATCCGGATTTTGTATATGGATTTAATATTAATTTTAAATACAAAAGGCTGACGGTTAGAGCTTTATTTAATGGAGTGTACGGCAATGACATTGCCAATGGTAACTTGTTACAACTAGATAATGCAGAAGGGATTATATTTCGAAATATTATTCCTAAAGCCTATAACAATGCATGGAGGCCAGACAATCAATCAAACACACATCCAAGAATTGGATATAATACAATTAATGATCTTGCCATTACAGACCGTATCATTGAAGATGGAAGCTATTTAAGGTTAAATAACTTAACTATTGGCTATGATATTTCTGTTAAAGATTCTAAATTGTTTAATAGTTTAAATGTTTATTTAGCTGGTCAAAACTTATTTACTTGGACAAATTACAGTGGATATGACCCCGAAGTATCAACTTTTAATTCCACAGGTCTTATCAACGGAGTTGATTTTAATGGCGCACCAAATGCTCGAAATTTTTTACTTGGAGTTAATATGAGCTTTTAAAGAACATTCAGCAAAAAACTATAAAAAATAACTATATATTACTAAATTTTATACATCATGAAAAATTTTAAAATCATATTATTAACAATTATTGGAACACTTTTTTATTCCTGTAACATTGATGAAGACCCAATATTTCTTGATCCTGACGCTACCTATGGGGATCTATCAATAGCTGCGGGTACATTAGATGGAATTTACCAAGGGTTGACATCTTACAGCGCTATGGAGCAACGTATTTTTGCAATTAATGGTTTCTCAGGGTTCTTTGCTACAGGCAAACAAGGTAATAATATTAACAATATAAACAATCAGAACTTGTTCTCTTTAAAGCCAGCTTATGACAGAGATTCACAAAATATGTGGCAAGGGATCTATGCTGTAATTGGGAGGTGTAACGGCGCTATTAATAATATAACAACTCTTGAGTCAGCGACCAGTGATACAGAATTAAGCTTCAATGATATTTCGGGGCAAGCTTATTTTGTAAGGGCTTGGTCTTATTTTTCTTTGGTTCGTCTTTGGGGAGATATTCCATTATGGTTAACACTTCCCGATAGTGACAACTTAAGCAAAGCAAAAACAACTGCAAAAGAAGTTTATGCACAGATTATAGAGGATGCCCAAATGGCTTCAATTCTTATGAATGGATCAATTCAAGCTATGAATGTTCAGATTGAAACCTCTTACGATAATAAAGTTTACCCTAAACATTATGCCGCTAACATGTTATTAGCTAAAGTATATATGACACTCGCTACAAATACTGATTTACAAGCGGATGACTTGTCTGAAAACAATTATTGGCAGATGGCTTATGACCAAGCTTATATGGCCTATGGTCAATATAGTTTGGTATCGGACTATAGTTCTTTGTTTACAGACGAATTTGAAAATTCTACAGAGTCAATTTTCGAACTACAAGTTAGTCAAGATGCTGCGAACTCTCAAATGGGTAGGAATTATACCCCATTCAAATATAAACTAGGTAATCATTTTGGTTGGCTACGTGTGAGTGCGGACGTATTTCTAGACCATCAATCTACCTATCCAGATGACCCTAGGCTTACAGGAACATACCTTTATGATTATGTGAGAGCAGATAATGGTAATCCAGTTAAAGTATATCCTGCTTTTGCAAATAGAACTAATTTTGGTAAAGCTCATCCATATTTATTTAAGTTTACTGAAAAGGATCCAACTCATAACAATCAATACGGAGATCAAAATGTAATTGTTTATCGTTATGCTGAGCTACTCATTA
>Ga0209092_10002972_pt1 | contig 15121 bp, 26 predicted proteins | sample FraStrMetagenome_FD_187446 | JGI IMG/M metagenome (GOLD analysis project Ga0209092, IMG submission 187446) | Marine eukaryotic phytoplankton communities from Arctic Ocean - Fram Strait ARC3M Metagenome (SPAdes) (version 2) | ecosystem: Environmental > Aquatic > Marine > Oceanic | place: Fram...
TCATTTCTCTTTTGTGTTAAAGGTTTCTAATTTGCGCCTATTTTAATTATTAATTCACATCTTCAAATGATAATCCGTCTGTCTCAACCAACTCAATACACTGTGATAATAAACTATCCTGAGTTTCCGCAACACTCTCGTAGAACTCCATCTGTGTTTGGTCATAATCTTCATGGTCCCAATCCATATCTACCGTTGGGTCTTCCATTTCCGTTTCCTCAGACCAAAGACAACCTTCAGTTGTATCGTCTTCCTCACCATAGTGGGTGACTGATTTAACTACCAACGCACCTACTGGGTCAAAAGACTCATCTTCATACTTCACCTCAATAACCACTTCGTTATCCAAAGGAAAACATAAATTATATAAATGGATAAAGAATTGTTTTGGTGGATACCATGCTGATTCGATTGAGAATGTACCCGTATCAATCACATCATATAATGTAGTCCATTTAGAACCTAGTTTTTCATACGACCATGTGTTTAGAACACCACGGTCTTCAGTCAAATCAACGTCATCATAAAATGCCGTTGCGAAAGCAGTAACTGCAGAGTCACTATTATTGTCATTTACTTTGTCAATTAACGAATCGACTAACTTTAATACATCTTCGTTACCTTTTACCTCAACGAAACTTTTTAAATTATTTGCCATTTTTTTTTATTTTAATTATTATTATTATTTATTTTCACTTACCAAGTCTTTGTTAAAGGACCGAAACCATAATTTGCGTTCTCATCAACCCAAGAAAAAAGTCTTGTATCTTCTACATCATGTAGAACAACCGTCTTATCTGTTACTTCATTATCGTAGAAATACCTATAACTGAATAATGCCACATCAGGTTCCATTGTTTCGATTATCACATCATTAAAGACTTTACATCCGTGAGCCCAAGTTAAACTCTCATAACAAGATAGAAATAGATTTACAACTCTACCATTAGGAACCGAACCATACACAGTACAATCAATTAACGCAAAATTATCTTGACTTTGTTTCATACCCGAAAAGAAGGTGTGACCTGGTTGTAATTTATCCAATAGAACATCGAATGGTCTAATAGGTTTAGCATCCACATCACAATATATCCCTCCGAAATCTCTAAGAAGTAATAACCTTACTCTATCAGCAATAAAAGCCCACTTATATAAGTCAGGGTCTTTAATATAACTCTGTAAAAATACATCATCTTTATATAAATCATTGAAAATCTCATCGTGAGTCCATAATTTATATTCCCAATCAGGATGGATAATCTTCATTTTTTTAGTGAACTCCACACAGTGTTTAGGCATTTCATCATACCCAATCCATATTTGATGTATTTTTTTAGGTAGATTCACTATTCTTCTATTAATTCAGGCCACTCCGTGTCCTCTAATACTTTATCTCTCACCAAATCAAAATCATCTACTACTTCATCATGAACCTCATCTTGGAGGTCATCATCTCCACTCTTCCATCTTTTAACTTGGTCCTCTGTTAACTCTTCTGTGTCTTCCCAACGTACTGTCGTGATAATAACTTTTCTTCTTAATTTTGCCATGTCTTAATTATTTAAAATATTAGAACTTAATATTAGTGGTGAGCCGTCTTTATGATTAGACACTCTAAACACTCCGTTTACCTCTTCAACGATTAAAGTATCTGATTTACCGTAACTCGTTTTGTAATTGTTTTTTACGTATTCAACTACTTTCTCTTCTACTGATTTCTCCATTTTTATATGTTTTTAATAATTAATATTCGTATTCTCCGTTTGCTAATGGTTGGAAACCACCTGTCTTTGTCCACTCCTCATTTGGTACACCCACTTGAAGAGATTCATCTGCTCCTTTATTACGAGAATCAAAGAACTCATTTTCAGTATAAGTTTCTTCCATACCTAAATCATATATTTCATCTTCACCATAAACTTCTTTATTGTGTTCATTATCATAGAATTCATATTCATTCCACACATTGTTTTGTAGATAGTTTACTAATTCTTGTTCTGAATCACCTTCATATGGTGGTTCACATTTTCTTAATGCTTCTACATTAACCTCAATCGGGTCACTTGCAGCTGAGATTGTCCAAGTCTCAATTTTACGGACGTAAATCTTTTCTGACATATTTTTATTTTTGTTTTAGATTATTTATTCTTCTTTGAAGATACCATAACGCTTTCTCTAAGTCCTGAGTCGGAGGGTTACCATCTTTTTTACCATTCCTTCCAATGTATTTAATCACATTGAATAGATACGCGTCTTCGTCTAAACCCCATGCCTCTGCAACCTTAACAACCTCATATGGATTTGATTCACCACCGTAATGTTCAGGATGTTCGACCAACTCAGTTTTATCAGCTATATGTTTTTCTTTCATCTCTAATCGTTATTTAACACAAAAGTAAAAACAAAATTCGGTAATAACAAATATTACTGAGACAATTTTTACATTATCATCGAATTGGCGAAGTTAATACTTAACACTAAAGATGTGATAAGTATCTTCATACCAATAGCAATCAGGATAATACCAAACACTCTCTCCATTATGGTGATACCCACAACCCCTAATTTGTTTTGTATCCATGCCGCTGACTTAAGGAAGAAAAATATAACCAAAGCATTTAGAATTATACCTACAATTATAACAATGTCCGTCATATCTTGAGTTAATGACATTATCGTTGATAACGTACCAGGTCCCGCTATAAGTGGAAACGCAATCGGGAATATAGTAGCAGACATCGGTTCATCACTACTCGTTGATTCAATACCTAACACCATCTTAACCCCAAAGAATAATAATAACATAGCTCCCGCTAATGCGAAATGAAATGTTTCTATACCTAATAATGTGAATAAAGTTTTACCAATAAACAACATAGCAATCATAATACATACCGAGATAATCGTAGCCTTACCTGATTCAATTTCACCATTCTCTTTCCTTAATCTAATAATTAAAGGAACATTCCCCGGCATATCAATAACCGCAAACAATGTTAAAAAAACCGTCAATATGTTTAATACTATATCCATTTTATTTTACCCACATTTTTTCATTAATAACTAATATATCCACATCACAATTATTGAATAGGTTGAAAGCATCTTCAGGTGTTTCTACTATCGGTTCTCCCGCTAAGTTCAATGACGTGTTTAATATTACAGGGACACCACTATACTTCTCGAATGACCTAATCAAATCATAATAATCTTGATTGTCTTCTCTAACCACTGTTTGTATTCTCGAAGTACCATCTACGTGTGTAACTGAAGGTATCTTATCTGACACCACATTACATATCTTTAACATATACGGTGAATCACCTTCAAACTCAAAGTAGTCTTTAACATCTTCAACACAAACTGCCGGAGCAAAAGGTCTAAACCATTCTCTATTCTTAATGTCAAAGTTAATATAATCTCTAGTATTTTCCAAACATGGATTAGCAATAAAACTTCTATGTCCTAACGCTCTTGGTCCAAACTCAGAACCTCCTTGCATCCAAGCAATTACCTTACCATCATTTAATTGAGACCCTAAGAAATCTAAATCTAAATCCTTACCACCTTCAGGTGTTGGATAAGTCTTACCTGTATACACAACCTCACCAACAGTCTTTTCAGTTCTCGGAACATCTAATAAGTTATGTGACACATACAATGCACATCCTACAGATAATCCGTCATCACCCGAACCAGGGTATGGAGATACAGTGTTGAATGATGTATTCGCCTCTATTTTACCGTTTGTGGTACAGTTTAAGAACCCTCCACCGGCCATACATAAGTTACCACCATTTATCGTTTTAGTCTCCTCAAACAACTCCTGTGCAAATCTGAATACCGTATGTTCAAAGATGTATTGTATAGTCGCCGCCGCGTCCATAGCTTCTTGACTGTCTGAAGTCTCCTTCTTGAAATACTCAGCACCGAAGAAGTTATCACTCATCATTGGGTCTTGTGGGTGGGGATGGGTAATGACCTTACCCGTTACTTTCATAAACAACCTGTAAATCCATCTCCAATCATCACCACCTTCATTTCTCTCCCAATAAGACTTCGTATACTTATCGAGGTCTTTGATGATATCAGGGTTTACTTTACCGTATGGTGCTAACCCCATAGTCGTACCCGCCTTAAACAATCCAGGACCTAAACCTAAAGTTTCAGTAAAGACAGAATAAGCATGCGCGATATTAACACCGGGATAATATAACGTTTCTAATTTATTACCATAACCATAAGAGAATAAGGAACACGCATAAGGGTCCGCTTCAGTAGAATCCATAGTAAAGATAGCTGCCTTATCTAAGTTGGTCGTATAGTAAGTTGATGCTGCGTGCGCATGATGGTGATTAATAAACCAACCCGGTATTGTTCTTCCGTAGATATCCAAATTAATAGGAACACACTCGTGTGGTCGAGTGGTAATTGGTGGGGTTAATAACACCAAATCCGATAGAACCTGATACCCCTTTCCTTCAACATACGGAGCAGGAGTGCCATCATCAGTAAAATCAAACGTCTTGTTAAACATCCACATATAGTCCTCTTTAACGTAGAGTTTTAAATCTTCAAACTCATTCTTCCAATCCGTTCTATTCTCGAACCAATATGTGATACCAACATAATCGATATCGTCTATCGTCATACCAGCATGGTCTAAAACATAGTCCATCATTTTTTGTGTGATATATCTATCTTTCTTAACCCTTGATATTCTTTCTCTCGATATCGCAGATAAAATTTTACCGTCTTTAACTATACATAACGCTGAGTCATGATTTGGGGATATTCCTAATACTACCATTTCTATAATTTAATTTTTATGTATCCTGGATTAAAGAAGTCTCCAACTTCATAATCCAATTTATAATCTTTTAAGGTCTCAGTTACAATGTCTTGCATTTCATTAGATAGACCTGTGATAATATAAAGGTATGGTTCTCGTGAGTCAATCATTTCACCCATAAAAATATCCACCTTCCTACTAACATCAGAATGTCTTACCCCATGTAAATCAAGAGTATCATTTTTCATAAACCATTTCTACTTGAGCCATCTCAGCCTTAGTCTTATTTATCCTCGCCTTAGATTTCTTAGTATACTCATCTGAAAGTTCAATACCAACATATCTTCTGTTATGTACTAAACATGCAACCGCAGTCGTACCTGAACCTGAGAATGGGTCTAATACCACATCGTTTTGATAAGACAAAATCTTTATAGCCTTCACCGGTATGTCCATTGAAAAGGTTGCCTTCGTTAACTGATTGGTATCCGCAAAGTAATTCCATTGGCCAAACACTAACGACATAAATTCTTTCTTATCCGAATCTTTATACTCAATTCTTTTTCTCATTCCCTCACCGTTAGTCTTCTCAACCATCTTTATCTCAGATGGAGACCATTGTGGTTCTCCTTTTACCTTTTTCTTATATTCTTTTTTATAACCTAATATAACACACTCTTTTGGATTATATATGTAAGGAGCAGAAGGACTCATCCAACTACCCCAAGCAGTTGTTTTTGACCTATGAGGACTGTCTTCATCTAAATCAACCAACCCGAAAAAACCAAACCCAATCTCCTTCATTATTTGATAAAACTCAGAAGCAAAGAATATCCTACCACCTCTTTCTCTAACATTAGTTTCATAGGGAATGTTAATCGCAACTCTACCGTCATCCTTTAAGACATCATAAACACCTTTTAACCACTGACGAGTAAAATCCCAGTAGTCATCCATAGATAAAGTATCTACGTGAGTGTCATAATTAATACCTACATTATATGGTGGTGATGTTATCATCAAATCCACACTCTGATTATCCATTTCATTTAAGACACTGATACAATCACCTTGCGTGATGTTATTTATATATTTTTCCATTAAATTGATTTTACTTAATAGTATGATTTATTATCTAATATTTCAACATAAAAAATAAAAAACCCCGAACCTATTTTCAAGGTCGGGGTTGTTACGTTTAAGAAGAATTTAAACTTTAGGGACAAATAATAAATATACTATTTTAACTTAAAAACTCATTTTTGTTTAACTTTTTCTATGAAATCTTCAACATCTTGTTGACTTAAACCTGACTTTACATCATAATCGTTAATGACAAAATTTTCTTCATGCTCACCTACCAAAGCAACTTCAAAGGTTGATTTAATGTTTTTAAACCACTTACCGTGTAACTGAGCTAAAAAGACATGATACTCTACTCTATATAACTCACCATAAGAATCACCTCCACTACAAACTGATATATAATTTTTATCATCTAATTCATATATACCGTGAATACCTTTCTCGTTGAGTCTGTGTTTATTAAAAACTATGTTAGTAAAATTTTCTCCCATTCGTGATTTGTTAATAATTTAAATGACCCAACATATTTTTGATTCCACTCGTTAGGACCTATTAATGAAAGGAAAGTCTTTCCATTATCATCCAAATAAAGATGATATACATTTCCAACAATAGGTTCGAAGTTGAAACGAGATGAATAAACCATCTCTGTGATTGAAGCCTGTTCAATAAGTTTTTCATATTCTTTCTTAATTTCTATAAATCTAGCGTTTATTTCTTTTTTTGCTCTCTCAACACCAAAACGTTTAAACCCACCAACATCTACGACATCAATGGAGGGACCGCTAACATTAGTACCATAAGGAGTAAGTGAAGGGTAATAACCCTTCTCCTCATCATATACTACATTGTCTGGTTTCTTACCCATTTATAATTCTTAAAGCCTCATTATATAAGTCAACTGTACGTGATTTATTACCTAATTCTCTTAGTCGTTTAACCTCGTCTAATAATTGTTTGCTATATCCGTTTTTGTGTGCGGTATATAACATTTCCTCTATATGTTCTTCGTTGTTGAACCCCATTAGTTGATGTGTTTATCAATTAAAAATTCTAATAACTTACTATAGTGTATATCATAGTTCTCACCTCCTGATGGTATTACATTAGGACTATAAGGACATACCTCTAACATTCTTTTAACTTTAAGTGATTCCGCAATTGAGTAACACATATTTTGATTACCTATAAACAAACTACACCCTTTTATGATTTTAGCAACTTCATCGTAATCCTTAAATGGTACCTGCTTAACATTCTTAACTCGTGTCGCTATATCTTTAAATTCCATATTACTACCAATGAAATAGTACTCCACGTCTTTAAAATTATTTAAGACACTCCAATCTACATTTTTGTTTTGATAGATTAACGAACGTGAAATTACGATTCGATTATTAAATCTTTCATTGGTCTTAACCTCTAATGTTGGTTTCTCTAACGAATCATAAACACCCATCATTGAAAAATAATGTCTTGGGATATTACCCGCAGAAAAATTTATTGGTTGTGTTTTACATAACCCTAAATCTACGTTAATAATACTATTGTCCCCATCAAAAACCTTTACCTCATTGATGTATGTCTGTGACTCCAATAAAACTTTTAACATTTCAACCTCTTCCTTCATAAGCCTAAACGGACTATAAGGATATCCAGGTTTATCTTTATCTTCATTAGGTATATTCACCTCTAAATGTAAATTAGCCTGTTCGTCATTAATATCACACGCCTTTTTGATTGCGGGTAAAGAGTAAATTATATCGGAAACAAACCCTGAGTGTTTAAAATCTATCATATCTATATTTCTTTATTAAATTATACAACAATAAAAAAGGGGAGTCAATAATTGACCCCCCTTTTACGAGTTTTTTTGTAAAGATATTTACTACATGTAATCTTCAATCAATTCCTTGATTATCTCTGTGTTTTTACTGAAAAATACACCGAAACCGATTCCCCCAATAAATGGATACCCCATTAATAATAAAATCGAACCAAACGCTAAAGCCACTAAAGCGGTGAAACCCTTTGTCTTTACGAATTCTTTAACGATTTTGTAATAAGGTAAAACGTATACCTTTAACATCTCCATTAGTTTTTTTAATAATACTCCTAACATACCTTTAACTGTTTTAATATAATTTATTACTCGTATATAAATATCTGTAAATTATAAAATAACTTTGTAGTTTCTAATAAAAAGAAGGTATAAATAGATTAATATCTATTATTGGTTAAGGAATCCCAATTAAATTAAAATAAAATTTATCTAATTGATTTGAATTTTGTGTGGATATATTGGTTAAGTCTCTCCCACACTGTAAGTTTGGACCCCCACATAACTCTGTCAGACATATCGACACACCATTTATTCCATTTTTCAAATAGGTAAAGGACATCAATTGTAAGTTCACCAGCATGTGTCACCGTTGGGAAGGACCATGTAATTTCAAAAAAAGAACCTGACCACCAAATACCATTATCAATATTTAAGAATTGAAAACCAAACTTATGGTGGTCACCACCTAAATATATGGTGAGTAAACTAAACTTCGCAGTCCAATTGTTCGTTTTCCACGCTATTTTTTGTAGTATCTTTCTCATAATAAGGATTGTTACGGTTATATTTATTTTGTTTTATATTCTTATGTAAAGGAACTTCAATATCATAAGGTATCGTATTGTATCGGTATACTTTAGGATAGTGATAAAACCCACATGAACTTAATAATAAACAAACTATTAAAAAAATCAAATATCTCATTACTTCTTTGGTCTAATATGTAAGTAATCCTGTAGTTTTAGTGCTATATACTTACCTAACATTGAAAAGACAATATAAACCCCCATCATATAGTAATCCATTTCAATCACTGCAGATACTCCTAATGCCGTTGAGAATAACCATACGATTGTCAATGCGAAACCAGTTAACATTGTTTTTTTCATATCTCTATCGTACGAATATTTAATCTCTAAAATTTTAAGGGTGTTAAATAACATTTGTATCACCGCAAGTATCACATAATTCATAAACAACTAAAATATCTATCCCCTCTATCACATAAGAAAGTAACCACAATACCTTCAGGGTTGTTTTCTTCCACCCATTTCTCTGATGCTAATATATTAGCTCCCGCTGAAATACCTACAAAGATACCCATTTCTTTAGATAACCTTAAGGCTCGTTTCTTAGCGTCTTCGGTCTTAATTCTTATAACTTGATTCACTTTTTCCATATCCACTAAGAACTTTGAACCATCACCGATTCCCTGTATACCGTGTAACCCTGGTTCTCCACCACTCATAACGGGTGACTCATCAGGCTCAACCGCAATGATTTTAGTAAATGGTACGTGTCTCTTGACCTCAACACCGGCACCCATTAAAGTACCTCCCGTTCCTGTACCCGTTACAAAGGCTTCAATAACTTTATACTCATCACTACCATAACCAACGTCTTTAAGTATTTCAACTGCAGTAGTCTTTTTGTGTGACTCAATGTTGAGTTGATTATCGAATTGGTTGCAGTTAAACCATCCGTTTTCTCTCGACAATCTATTTCTTAACTCAATAGCAGTGTCAAATTCACCTGCCGGAACTTCAATTAATTCTGCACCATAAAAAGACATTGTCTTTTTTCTTTCTTCAGACATATTAGATGGCATCACAATGACACAACGGTATCCTCGTTCAGCTGCTAACCAAGCAAAAGATACCCCCATATTTCCTGATGTCGCTTCTACAATAGTATCACCTTTTTTAAGTATACCTCTTTTCTCGGCATCATTTATAATATAACTCGCCGGTCTATCTTTAATCGAACCTGTAGGATTGAATAACTCAGCTTTAGCGTAAATCTTATCACTAATTTTTATTAGTGGTGTGTTACCTATGTGATTACTTAATCTCATTATTTTTTCTCGTACAACTCTAAAATCAAATCTTCGTGGTACTCAACGTTTTTAGGATTAATTGAAGAATGTTCCCATATAGTCTCTTTAGATTGTTTTTTATACTGTTCAAAGTTCTCGTCATGAGTTTCAAATGCTTCTAACAACTTCTCTTTACCCATTGTAACATCAAACCCTTCGTAATAGTATCCAGCATCTTTGATGAAGTGAGCGTTATGAACTAATGGATAGTTACCATATAACACATCATACCACATATAGTTAAGAGCGTTCTCCATTTGCCATGAAACAACCGCATCTACGTGTTCACTCATAAACCAAGGTAACTTATAACGTGCCTCAAACGATGCTTTATTATCTTTAACAATATCTAAAGTGTTTGAGAAATGACGAAATATCTCATTGTCCTTAATCTTCAAAGCATTGGTAACAAAGATGTCCCCCATTTTGTGGTCCGCCTCTTCTTTACCTAACTCCCTTTTTAAGTGTCTGTATGTGTCTTCCATAATCAACATTGGATAGTGACAAGTTTTAACCATATTAATATTAGGTTCAAAGACACCAATATTCCATTTAGTTTTACCCGGCTGATATCCAAATGGTTTCTTACACTGACCAATAATCTTATCAATAAAGAATGGGTCCCAAATGTGCGGTACCTCTTTTACCTCAGTATCATAAGCTAATCTAAAATAGTGTTGGTTAGTGTTGATATGTTGTGGTGTTGTCCATATCGCATCATACTCAATCCCGATAAAGACCGCTCCAGGTGTTAAACCAAATAAAGTTCTCTCGGTATCAATCCACCAATCGTTCCCACCTTTATACGCAACAACTTTACCACCATTTTCTTTTACCTTATTAGTGATTTTAGAACCTGTTTGTGCGCCTAATTCAATTAGAAAATCAATCTCATCTTCGACATCTTTAAACCTAACCACTTTAGCATCTACGTCATCCATCATTAACATTGAAGGGTCGTCTCCGTCACCTACATTAATAATATAAACCTCATTAAATTTCTTTGATTGTTTTAATAGTTTAACGAACATCAAAACATTTTGTTTGATACCGTTAGAGAATATTGAGTCATTCTCTTTTTTAATATATAAGGAAACCCCTATATTTATCTTTCCATTTTTTGGCATAAGTGAATTGTATTTTTTATATAATAGAAGTAATAAACCTCTAAGTAAACTTAATTTTTATTCTGATGGTATAATAAACCACATTATTAAATATATCAATATCGTCCAACCGAAACTAAATAACGCACTTATCACTGTTAAAACTCTTAGTAAACTTATATTCATACCAATATAATTAGCAAGTCCTCCACAGACTCCCCCAATCCAACTTCCATAAATTTCTCTTTTCATACTTTTTATTTTATATTACAAATATACATAAAAGTTTTATGATATTCTAAATTATTCTTTGTGATTCTTTGATGGTCTGTACCCATCTAATAAAAGACTCAAATATGTCTTAAATAATTTTTTTAATTTTTTCATAAGTAATTCTATTCGTTTATAATTTTGCTAATTCTATTATCCATATCTTAATTACTTAAAGGTGCTTTTATTGTTGGATGATATTCGTAATCTTTTATTTCATAATCCCATTCACCATTAAGTATATCTATATTTGATAATTCGATTGTTGGTAATGGATATGGTTCTCTATTAATTTGCTCTTTCGCTTGTTGGATGTGATTCTTATATAAATGAGTATCACCTAAGTTACCAATCAGTTCACCAGCAATCATATTACATTCATCAGCGATGAGTTGTAGTAAAGTTGCGTAAGAGGCAATATTAAATGGTAATCCTAAGAACGTATCACAACTTCTCTGATTCCACATTAAAGAGATTTCTCTATTTGGTGTTGGTGTGTAGTATTCATCATCAAAATCAGGTTTATTATCGTAATTACGTTCCATACCTGTTTCGTAATTATTTGTAAACCATATATTATAACGTTCCTCAAAAGATAACTCTCGTGTATACACTTGGAAACCATAGTGACAAGGTGGTAAAGTCATTTGACCTAACTCACCAACATTCCAAGCCGATACCATTAATCTTCTACTATCTGGATTTGTTTTGAGTTGCTCAATTAGATTTTGAATTTGGTCTGTATAATCATTAAACTGACCCCACTTTCTCCATTGCTTTCCATATATTGGTCCTAACTCACCCCACTTATCTGCAAACTCATCATCTGTTTTGATTTTGTTGATGAATTCATCCATTGTATATTTTTGTGGAAGTTCGGCGTTTATTAAAGAATCATACCATTTACAATAGTTCTTATAAGCATCACCATTCCAAATGTTACATCCGTTATCAACTAAGTATTTGATGTTGGTATCTCCTTTTAAAAACCACTTCAACTCAGTCATCATAGTTTTGACTGCCATCTTCTTTGTTGTAAGAAGTGGGAAACCTTCACTCATATCGTGTCTTATCTGACGACCAAATACTGAAATGGTTCCAGTACCTGTACGGTCTTTTTTATCGATACCATTTTCAATAATATCAGATAATAACCTTTGATATAGTTTATCGATATTACCCATGTTTAGTTGTCAATTTACCGTATATGAATTTAGTCGCAAAAATTAAGAATATAATCCCTGTGATTGGATTATCAATAACCCTAATAAATCCCCATGGCAAATCTTCAGGTGTCTGAGCGTAACTCATACCAATTATGAAACCAATAGTTCCTGTAATAATTAAGTGGGCTACTTTAGCCAATACAAACGACAGTAATCCTGCCCAAAATCCTTTTTCCATTTTTATTTTTTTAAATCTCTTTTAATATCTTTTTTAACCACCTCTAAATATTTCTTACGTTTCTTATCCGTAACAAAAGGAACTGACCAAAATTGTTTTGTTTTAAACCACCTTGATGGTTTCCATCCAAACACAAACGTGAATACCCCCATAACCAATCGTAACTTAACCGAATTAAGGTATAATGTTCTAACAGGTAATGATGGCGCTCCGTGAGTGATATAAGTTCTAACCTTTTTATCTTTGAGGAATGGTTTAGGGTATGCGTACTTACCAATGATTGGGACAAACTGATACGCAAAACCAGGTGTGAATACCTCATCAAAAAACACTTCCAATCTCGGTGTTAATCTGAACCACCATACAGGTGAAACAAAATAAATCCTATCAGACCATGTCACCAAATCCTTATAACCACTTATTAATTCTTTTCTATCTGAAGAATGGAATTCATCCCTATATAAATCAATTACCTTACTAATCTCCCCGTCAACATTCAACGATTCTTCAATGGTTTTATAGATACCATTATAACAAAAACTATTTTTGTCAGGATGAGCGATTACAATAAGGTTTTTCATTTTGTGTCTTTTTTTAATATTAGTAAATTGAGTTATAAATATAAAGTCCGTAACCCAATAATAAGTTTAAATTTATCATCACTAAGTTCCATTGTTTTGCCATCCATACTTGAGGTAGGGAAAATACCTCACCTCTCTAATGGTGTTAATTTTTTCTTAAACGATTATTAGGGTTAAAATACTTAAAAAACTCCTTATCGTCAACACCCCATTCTTTAACAACATTTTTAAAAGTTTCATAATCGCCAGAATATAAATCCTCGTACCAAGTGATTGGAATACCATAAGACTCATTTATCTTATCGATACAAAAGTATTGATGATTAACCAACTCCTTCACACCATCACTAACCACTAACTCATCAGACTTTACCCAATCGTTATGCCATCCACTACCATAATCTTGATTGGTAAAGTATTGGAAACTCTCATAAACCTCTTCCCTATTTTTTCTCGATAGTAAAATCACTAAGTCAAATTTTGGGATTAATTTATCGTAGTGTTCGTCCCACCCCATATTTTCAGGTTTTTGGTCCGCTAATGTCTTTAGTACTAACCTATCCTCAGTAATATCATAAGAACGATTTCTCTTATCAATTGAGTAATTCCATGGTTCCCCTCGACTCACACAGTCCAAATAATCTGCCATTGAAATCATTAAATTTCTACTACCAGACCTAGAGTTCGCAATTATTAACACCCTCTTATTTTGTGAGTTTTTTTCCATAATTAATAAATTGCGTTGTAGATATAAAGTCCGTAACCTAATAGTAGGTTGAAATTTATCATAACTAAGTTCCATTGTTTAGCAATCCATACTTGAGGTAGGGAAAATACCGCACCTAATAAGTATGTGTACGCACCTATGTTATCGTATGGTAGTAGGTAAGGTGACATCATAATAAACGCACTACCCATATACCCTAATCGGTTACCTAACCTCTCTAATGGTGTTAATTTTTTATCTAAAACAAAAATACTAAACATTTTATTCAGTATCGGATAATTCGTGGGGATTTCTTTTTTCTTGCTCATCAATTATTTTTTAGGCGTTAACCATTCGTCTATACTATTATTGGACATCGTCCATTTACCTCCCTTTTTAACACTCCCATCACAATATTCACACAATGGTGGTACCGTTTTTCTCGCTTCCATCAATTCCTCTAAACTATCAATATCGTCCAAATTAACATAATCATCTTCAGTGAGTTTTAAATTATGCTCACCCTTGAAGGCATCGTCAAAAATATCGAAAAATGCCGTTTCTGAACAAGTGAAAATCTTATTATCTCTAAGAATATATATGTTTCCTCGATACCTACAGTCCGTAACACCCTTTTTCTCTCTATGTAGGTATTGACTACCCCAAGACTCATCACCTAAGTATACAAATTTTCTATAATAACACCCATGAGACTCTAACTTTTTGAATATTTTCTCATACTTTAGTTTAGGATATATCGATACGATGAACTCAACATTATATTTCTTTAGTAGTTCAAAAAATTCATCATTTTTCGTTGGTACCAATATACCATTGGTGACAATCCTAATCGGTACATTTAACTCACCAAAGTGAGTAATGATTTCATTAATGTTGGGATGCATAAGTGGTTCCCCACCCATCAGTACTAATCGATATATGTTTTCACCGTTGTTGGTAATCCTATACATTTTTTCCGTTTCTGATTTAATCACATCTAAATCAACGTGTGTTACTCCTTTCACCAATGGAGAAAACGTAGAACACGATGCACAGTTTAAGTTACAATTTGTTGTTATATAATACTCTAAGAATATATTCTCCCACCCTCTATAACTTAATTTATGCTCCATATTTTATAAGAATTTTTTAAATTTACTTTTTTCAACAATCGCCCACTTAACCAATTGTTTCATACCCACTTCTTTTTATATAAACTTCTATAAATCCCAAAT
>Ga0209092_10002973_pt1 | contig 15113 bp, 9 predicted proteins | sample FraStrMetagenome_FD_187446 | JGI IMG/M metagenome (GOLD analysis project Ga0209092, IMG submission 187446) | Marine eukaryotic phytoplankton communities from Arctic Ocean - Fram Strait ARC3M Metagenome (SPAdes) (version 2) | ecosystem: Environmental > Aquatic > Marine > Oceanic | place: Fram...
GTTTGTTGGTTTCTAGACTTAGATGTCAATAATATTATTCATATTACGTTCGGGTTAGGCACGTGGAAGAGAATGTAAAGATGAACTAAAATTACGTCATCAATTTGCATCCTCAGTCTACGGTCGAGAAGAATAAACAAATATGATGCAAAGTAGCAACAATAATAAAAATCGTCAATGCTAAACACATTAAAATTTACTGTAATTAAAAATACCAAATAAAAATAGGAAATCGGAACGTTCCATACAAAATCACGTACGAAAACTCAAACAAAATAAATGGAAAAGGTTTAACAAAAAAACGTGGAGTTCGTTCCATTCATTTTTGACGAACAAATGCTATTGAATCTACAGAAAAGTACAGCTGATCAAATAGACAGCTTCAAAATCGCATTTCCAAGCAAAACTTTCCATCGAATTATCCTTTGAAGTCTTCTATATAATTGCTACAATCCATAACAAACAAAAGATTTAAAACCTAGTCTCAACTCCCAAAGCAACAGAAATAAACAATAAAGTGTCGTAAATTCTTCCAGTAAAAAAAAAAACATATCAATTCGTAAAGATGACGAAGCATCCGAAACAGCCGAGAAAGCAGTTCGCTTATGATGCTATCCCACCGAAACCTGCTCTCGAGCCACCCACTCCTACGTCTTATGCTGCAGTGAACCATATTCCTAACCCATACGTGAACTCTAAACACACACATGAAAGAGTTATGGCGGTTAGGAATAGAGCCACAATCAAAGACGTCAACCTTGACCACAATCAGGATCCTAGTTTGTATCCCGAGTCATTTCCGCATTATGTACGTGGTAGGGACAGTCTGAGAGAACATATCACCAAATTGTTCACTTCAAGGATTGCTATCTATGATGGAGCTATGGGTACTATGATTCAGAACTACGGAAAGAGAAATAGACTTGAAGAAGAGGAATACAGGGGCGACAAGTTCAAAGACTGGACGTGCAACGTGAAAGGAAATAACGATATGCTTTCTATCACTCAACCTCATGTGATTAAGGGTATTTACAAGGGATACCTAGAAACTGGAGGCTCTGACTTTATTGGAACCAATACATTTTCATCTACCACTATTGCAATGGCAGATTATGAGATGGAACCGTATGCATACGAGCTGAACTACTTGGGTGCAAAACTCGCACGTGAAGCTTGTGATGAAGTAACAGCACAAGATCCAACCAAACCTCGTTTTGTAATTGGAGTGCTAGGTCCTACTAACCGTACAGGATCTATTTCTCCTTCCGTAGAAGATCCTTCTGTCAGAAATGTAACATTTGATGAGCTTGTGGAGACTTATTTTGAGCAGGCTGTGGCTCTAGTTGATGGAGGAGCAGATGTTTTGATGGTTGAAACCATTTTTGACACATTGAATGCAAAGGCTGCATTATTTGCAATCGGAGAGCTGCTTGAGGTTCTTGAGATCGATATTCCAGTGTTTGTATCAGGAACACTTGTAGATCAATCTGGTCGTACTCTATCCGGTCAAACTGGCGAAGCCTTCTATGCTTCTATCAGGCATGCTAAGCCCATGTGTGTAGGTCTTAATTGTGCCTTGGGAGCCGTCCATATGACACCATTTTTGGAAAAGCTTCATAAAGTAATAGAGTGCTTCATGCATGTGTATGCAAACGCAGGTTTGCCTAACGCAATGGGAGGATATGATGAAACACCTGAAGATATGGCTAGTCAATACAAGGTATTTTATGAAAATGGGTGGTTGAACATGGCAGGCGGTTGCTGTGGATCTACCCCTATTCACGTGAAAGCATTGAGAGATCTATCAGAAAATTATTCCTCTCGTAAACTCCCTGACATAGGCCGACCTAAAATGTGGTTGTCAGGATTGGAAGATATGATTGTTGATGACGTGCATAACCATTTAGGTATGCCTTTTTTGAACGTTGGAGAAAGATGTAACATCTCAGGATCAAAGAGGTTCAAGCGACTTATTTTGAAAGGAGACTATGCAACTGCAATGGATATTGCCAAAAAGCAAGTGGAAGATGGTGCACATGTTATTGACATTAATGTAGATGATGGTTTGTTGGATGGAGTTGCTGCGATGCAAAAGTTTGTGAAAATTGCAGTAACAGAGCCAGATGTATGTAAGGTGCCTTTTATGTTGGATGCCTCGAAATTCGAAATTGTTGAGGCCGGATTGAAATGGTGTCAAGGAAAGTGCATTGTGAACTCCATTTCACTTAAGGTAGGAGAAGAGCTGTTCAAAAAACACGCCACTTTATTGAAGAAACATGGAGCAGCTGTAGTAGTAATGGCCTTCGACGAGGAAGGGCAAGCAGCTACAGAGGATGAAAAGGTCCGTATCTGTAAGAGATCATACGATATCCTAGTGGATGAAGTGAAGTTCCCTCCAGAAGATATTATTTTCGATCCAAATGTGCTGACCATTGGAACTGGTATGGAAGAGCACGCAAATTATGGTGTAGACTTTATCAACGCTGTGAAGACGATCAAGGAACAATGTCCATACGTAAAGATTAGTGGAGGAATTTCCAACTTGTCATTCGGGTTCCGAGGAGTGACAAAGATCAGAGAATCAATTCATTCAGTATTCCTTCACAGCGCTATCTTGGATTCAGGTATGGATGTAGGTATTGTGAACTCTGAAGAGTTACTTCATGTTGATGACTTGGATACAGACATGCGTACAATATGTGAGAACTTGGTTTTTAATAAACACGAAGACGCAACAGAAGATATGCTCAATCGTACCGCATACGAACGTGCTTGCATGGATGCAAAAAAGAAAGGTTTACCTTTGCCTCGCAAACCTAGGGGTCCAGTTACTAATTTGCCGAGAAAGCAGTTCGCTTATGATGCTATCCCACCGAAACCTGCTCTCGAGCCACCCACTCCTACGTCTTATGCTGCAGTGAACCATATTCCTAACCCATACGTGAACTCTAAACACACACATGAAAGAGTTATGGCGGTTAGGAATAGAGCCACAATCAAAGACGTCAACCTTGACCACAATCAGGATCCTAGTTTGTATCCCGAGTCATTTCCGCATTATGTACGTGGTAGGGACAGTCTGAGAGAACATATCACCAAATTGTTCACTTCAAGGATTGCTATCTATGATGGAGCTATGGGTACTATGATTCAGAACTACGGAAAGAGAAATAGACTTGAAGAAGAGGAATACAGGGGCGACAAGTTCAAAGACTGGACGTGCAACGTGAAAGGAAATAACGATATGCTTTCTATCACTCAACCTCATGTGATTAAGGGTATTTACAAGGGATACCTAGAAACTGGAGGCTCTGACTTTATTGGAACCAATACATTTTCATCTACCACTATTGCAATGGCAGATTATGAGATGGAACCGTATGCATACGAGCTGAACTACTTGGGTGCAAAACTCGCACGTGAAGCTTGTGATGAAGTAACAGCACAAGATCCAACCAAACCTCGTTTTGTAATTGGAGTGCTAGGTCCTACTAACCGTACAGGATCTATTTCTCCTTCCGTAGAAGATCCTTCTGTCAGAAATGTAACATTTGATGAGCTTGTGGAGACTTATTTTGAGCAGGCTGTGGCTCTAGTTGATGGAGGAGCAGATGTTTTGATGGTTGAAACCATTTTTGACACATTGAATGCAAAGGCTGCATTATTTGCAATCGGAGAGCTGCTTGAGGTTCTTGAGATCGATATTCCAGTGTTTGTATCAGGAACACTTGTAGATCAATCTGGTCGTACTCTATCCGGTCAAACTGGCGAAGCCTTCTATGCTTCTATCAGGCATGCTAAGCCCATGTGTGTAGGTCTTAATTGTGCCTTGGGAGCCGTCCATATGACACCATTTTTGGAAAAGCTTCATAAAGTAATAGAGTGCTTCATGCATGTGTATGCAAACGCAGGTTTGCCTAACGCAATGGGAGGATATGATGAAACACCTGAAGATATGGCTAGTCAATACAAGGTATTTTATGAAAATGGGTGGTTGAACATGGCAGGCGGTTGCTGTGGATCTACCCCTATTCACGTGAAAGCATTGAGAGATCTATCAGAAAATTATTCCTCTCGTAAACTCCCTGACATAGGCCGACCTAAAATGTGGTTGTCAGGATTGGAAGATATGATTGTTGATGACGTGCATAACCATTTAGGTATGCCTTTTTTGAACGTTGGAGAAAGATGTAACATCTCAGGATCAAAGAGGTTCAAGCGACTTATTTTGAAAGGAGACTATGCAACTGCAATGGATATTGCCAAAAAGCAAGTGGAAGATGGTGCACATGTTATTGACATTAATGTAGATGATGGTTTGTTGGATGGAGTTGCTGCGATGCAAAAGTTTGTGAAAATTGCAGTAACAGAGCCAGATGTATGTAAGGTGCCTTTTATGTTGGATGCCTCGAAATTCGAAATTGTTGAGGCCGGATTGAAATGGTGTCAAGGAAAGTGCATTGTGAACTCCATTTCACTTAAGGTAGGAGAAGAGCTGTTCAAAAAACACGCCACTTTATTGAAGAAACATGGAGCAGCTGTAGTAGTAATGGCCTTCGACGAGGAAGGGCAAGCAGCTACAGAGGATGAAAAGGTCCGTATCTGTAAGAGATCATACGATATCCTAGTGGATGAAGTGAAGTTCCCTCCAGAAGATATTATTTTCGATCCAAATGTGCTGACCATTGGAACTGGTATGGAAGAGCACGCAAATTATGGTGTAGACTTTATCAACGCTGTGAAGACGATCAAGGAACAATGTCCATACGTAAAGATTAGTGGAGGAATTTCCAACTTGTCATTCGGGTTCCGAGGAGTGACAAAGATCAGAGAATCAATTCATTCAGTATTCCTTCATAGAGCTATCTTGGATTCAGGTATGGATGTAGGTATTGTGAACTCTGAAGAGTTACTTCATGTTGATGAGATTGGATCTGATCTTAAAAAGGCATGTGAAGATCTTGTATTTAATAAACACGAAAACGCATGCGAAGTGATGCTTGATTTCACGAAGAAAGAAAAAGAAGCTATTGAAGCTAGAAAGAACGGAGGAGGTGTTGCTGAGGTGAAAAAAACTTCTTGGCGTGATCTTGCGCCTGCGAAACGTCTTGAGCATTCTTTGATTAATGGTATTTCTCAGTATGTTCATGAAGATGTTGAATTAACACGTCATAATTTCGCTAAGCATCTGGAAGTTATTGAAGGTCCCCTGATGGATGGTATGAATATCGTCGGTGACCTATTTGGTTCTGGAAAAATGTTTTTACCACAAGTCATTAAGTCTGCCCGTGTGATGAAAAAAGCTGTAGCTTATCTACTTCCTTTTATGGAAATAGAAAAGAGAGAAAAGATGATTTCCGAGGGAAAAGATCCCGACTCCATTGACGAGAATGATGATTCCAATTACGCTGGGAAAGTATTAATGGCTACTGTGAAGGGTGACGTCCACGATATCGGTAAAAATATTGTATCAGTTGTTCTGGGATGCAATAATTATAAAGTCTACGATATCGGTGTTATGATTCCATGTGAACAAATTCTTGCCAAAGCTAAGGAGTACAATGTAGATGTAATCGGTCTTTCAGGTCTTATTACTCCCTCTTTAGATGAGATGGTCGTTGTAGCGAAAGAGATGTCAAAGCAAGGATTCACTTGTCCACTCCTTGTTGGAGGCGCGACTACTTCGAAAATGCATACTGCTGTCAAGATCTCCCCAAATTATTTCACAGCAGAACATCCAAGCATTCACGTTTTGGATGCTTCTCGAGCTGTTACTGTTGTTTCTTCTCTTCTTGGAAATAATAAGGATGAATTTGTTGAGGATATTATGGAAGAATATGAAGAAGTAAGTAAATTATCATATGAGAATTTTTTTGCGTCAATATGATCTCATTTGAATTCTTCTTGTATTCATTGTTCAGATGCGTGAGGATTATTACGCTGGTTTGGAGGATCGGTACTTCTTGGACTTCGACCAAGCCAAAGAGCAAAGGAAGAAGATTGATTTTGACGCCTTCCCTCCCTCTCCCTGTCCTAACAAGCTGGGTATCACTTTGATAGACGATGTCTCACTTGAGGAAATTGTCCCTTATATTGATTGGGTAAGTTTATAAGGGATTTACATCTCGAATATGATATACTTTTTGATACCCGCCCTCATTGTTATCGTCCAATTCTATTCAGAATCCGTTTTTCCAAACATGGGAACTTCGTGGCCGCTACCCTAATCGTGGGTACCCTAAGATCTTTGACGATGAAGCTGTAGGTAAAGAAGCGAAAAAGCTTTTCAATGACGCTATTGCCTTGATGAACAAGATCATTAAGGATAAGAGCATGAATGTGAAAGGAGTTGTTGGGTTGTTCCCAGCAAACAGAAGCGATGATGGCGAAGACGTTGAGGTATACATCAACGAAGAAGCAAGGGCAGCAGGAGAACCAACATCTCGTTTCTGTATGCTCCGTCAACAAGCTGAGAAGGAAAATGAGGATCCTTACCTTAGTCAAGCTGATTTCATCGCTCCAAAAGGTTACAGGGATCACATGGGAATGTTTGCTGTTTCCTGTTTCGGATGTGATGCTTTGGTTGATGTGTTTGAAGCTGACCATGATGATTACAACAAGATCATGGCCCAGGCTCTTGCGGATCGTTTTGTTGAAGCCTTTGCTGAATATATTCATCGTGAAATTCGTACAAAGATGTGGGGTTATGCCCCAAACGAATCTTTGGATGAAGAGGACCTTTTGAAAATTAAATATGATGGAATCCGTCCTGCTCCAGGTTACCCTTCGCAACCAGATCACACTGAAAAACGAACCATGTGGGATCTTATCAAAGCTTCTGAACTTGCGGGAATTGAGCTTAGCGAATCTTTGAGTATGCTTCCAGCTGCATCTGTATCTGCGTTGGTATTCAGTCACCCACAATCTCAGTACTTTGCTGTTGGTCAAATTGGAAAGGATCAAGTAGAGAGCTATGCTGACAGGAAGAAGTTTGAACTCTCTCCAATGGAGCGCTGGTTGTCTCCAATCTTGAATTATGAAAGGGATTAATTCTTAGAAATTCAAGTACAATAAACAACTTAAAGTCGAAGAAAATAAGTAAAATTAACGAAATTTTATCCTTATGTATGTTAGCGTTTCGATAAAAATACTTTATTATATTTGATACGTTTTAGTAGTTTATGTCTGCAAATCAGTCAAACTCTCGTCCAGTTGGTAAAGTAACATCGTCGAGGTGAATAACTCTATTATTCTCACGTGACGTACTATCCCAGAGATTCGCAGGGTCATTCTCAGTATCACTCCAATTTGATTCTTCTTCATTATTTTTACCTGACTTGAGCTTCCTTGATGGTTTTGGATATCGAGTGAAGATCGATAACGCAGATACAAACCACAACGAAGCGGATATAATGTTGGATTTCGATCCAAAGAATAATTCACAAGTATTTCCCTCTGAAGTACACATACTTGTGAGAAACCAAAGAAAAGATAAAGTTTGAAAAATGCTCGCTGCAAGTATTTCATATCCAGCCCATCTCCAGGTTCCAGGACCAAACACAAAGCAGGAACTAAACCAAAGAAAAAGCGCACCACCTCCACCAAAAACAAGTGCCATAAACGCAAAGATTCTAGCCGCGTTCCAGTATATATCCGGTATTTCCCCTGAATAATCAATACAAGACTTTGAGTATTGCACCCTCCATTCATTTGTTTCCCGTACAAATTCGGGCTGTCGATATGAGTTAAAGCCAACTTCCAAGTATGGCACTGCATCAGATTGAGTCAAAACAGCTACAGAGGGCCCAGTCAGGCGAGAAAAATCGCATCTGAAATGAAAAAAGAAAGAACAGAAAGGTATTGATTGATGAATATTAAAATATCATGTATGAAGAATGGTAGGCAAAAATAAATAGGAATCGTTTCGACTTACCCGTCTTGTGCCAGACTAGCGATCCAAGCCATTGAAGAGAGTGTTGCAGGTAGTAACGAGTAAGCCCCATGAGGCAACAAGCGACTAGGAATTCAATTATAGAAACCAACACCACAAGGGAAAGAAAATTCGTTAGTTTTGTGGGTGTGAGCATATTGATGGTCACGACAAACATGGTATTAGCTGCTCCTTTTCAGTCACAGTCACTGTTCAGTAGTCTCGAGTCAAACACACCATACTCAGAGCACAAACAACAGAACAACCTCAAAAAAGATACTAATATGAATTCTCGTATGTTAAGTACTCTTTTTATTCATGTATAAGGCATAATAATAAACACATTCATGTGTATCTGTATCCAACACATGTATATTTTTCCTAATCAATTATATTCATTAGGAAATACACAATTAAAAGTAAAAATATTTAAGAATAAAATATATGAATATGTGTCGTTACTCAATAAAGTTTTCTCCGGAAACACAATGCATGGTGTTCAAACAAATTTAGAGCCAAGAACAAAGCTTCTATGCCACTCAAAGATCATCTTCCAAACCTTTTTTGTGAGACTTACCAATCAAAACTTTGTTGTTGATTGGACATGGTTTAGAATTTTGGAGGTGGTGAGTCTGTTCTCTTATTTTTACTCCGATATGTGGCTTCGAGTTTTGAGAAGCGTGATCAAAAAAATTCTAGTCACAAAAAAGTGGTGTTTTTGTGAGAGACCCATATCTAATATCAAATTCCTCAACAATAAGTGATAGAATTTTTAATTAGAAAATTCTTCTATTTATTTCATTACAATGAGAAACGGTAACAATCCTAAACGCACTATGGCTTGCCACTAGGAAGTAAAAGACCGTTATTTCGAAAAAAGCTTCGATACACTCCAGCAGTAGGTTTATCTACAATCGCTGGAGAACAAGAAGGAACGTATATTCTACAAAGACCTAGAGAGAGTTGACCATTTTTCTCTGTAGGCCTGGTCTATTAATATACAATCAATAGGTGGTCTTCAAGGATTATGTTTGGACTCTACGTATGTGGAGTTTCTCGCAATAGGCCTAGATATAAGGTAACGCGTGCGTAGAGTAACAAATTAATTATATTTATTGGATCAAGAGGGCAATGAAGTTGAATATCTAGTGGACATATGTGGAATATTACACCTCTCTTTCTCTCTCTCTCTCTCTCTCTTTCTAGAAAGAGTGAAAGAGAGTTATAGGATTTTTCTGACAAACAATATAAATTAAAAACTAAAAAATTCGCATAACATAGTAAAAGAAACCTAAATTGATTTTGATCGAAACCCCATGTCTCCATCTTCCACAATTTAAGTGCACTTGTAAAGTTTTTGTAAAATCATCTTCATCCCGATCCCTCAATCTATGCTCGTCATGTATTTGCTTGCTATTCTTAATAGCCTTTCTCGGGGCAAATAGTTTCTTTATCCCCTCCCTGTCCTCTGTCGAATGAATTCAGGTATCAAACATTTTGACGAGAAATATCACTGCAATCGACCTATTTGAATTGCAGGAAGGACAATATTTGTCTACGAAACGAGAGGAAGGGGCTTCAAACTTTCCATTCTTTTTAATAAAGAAATGATGAAAACGTTTTCTTTTTACTCCGTGATCAAATTGTAATCATGTAATAAATCTATTCTGCTGGTGTCATTATTGAAATTTTAACGAGGGGAACAGCAATAATAAAATCATTTTTTATTTAGGCGCACCAAGCGAAAAAGACTGTAAATAGCTTTATAAATGAGCGAAAACAATGAAATATTCTCTATATTAAAACTATGCCTCATCGCGACGATAACAATTTTCAAACGTAGGAATTCTACTGTAGATGTAACATATAATTTGTATACCTATGTGCATGAAAAGGTTAGTCTTACATGTACATTGTAAGCGAATGCAATAAAACGATAATCTCATCTCTGCTGTCCCCCTGACCATCAAGGAAGGTCGAATTATCAGCATTCCAGAAGAAAAAACTAGCCGCTTTCGAGTTTTATAAAATAAGTGTCACAAAATGAGTTCCCCATTATATGTTCTTTATCAAGTATCCAATCATGAATCTGATAAAAACAGCTTCAATGCATTTCCAATGCCACGAAATGGTGCTGGAGTAAGCCTTGCTGCTGTGAAACGGTAAGTGAAATTCCTCTATGTTCATGCATTGAAATCTTACTTTTATATATATACTCATGGTGATAATTGTCTTTAAATGATTCATGATTGAAAATCATCATAAGTCATTGTAGAGCACTTCGTACAATAAGCCATGCTGGTGTTGATGGATTTCATTGGCGTGTGCGTATGGATGATAAAGCTGCAAACAGTCGCGAGCCTTCTTACAGCTGGTGGGATATACAAGATGAAAATGCGCGCTTACCCACTAAAGATAATATCACACTTTCTCAACTTCAGCAAATGATGATGTCAGCCTCAAAATCATCTTCTTCATTGACTTCGAATGCGAGCGTAAATGCAGCTGCCAACAAAGCTTCGGGAGCTATCAGGTCTTTGGGAAAAGTCATGAATGCTGCTGTTAGTGGAGATATGCACCCACGCCGCGATGACAGAGATGATCCAAATGCACCCCGTGTAAGTGTAATTGCCTTCAAATTATTAGATTTGATGAAAGTACAGGAGAAAGCTTCCCAAACTGTAGGTTATAGTGCTAGTCCACAACAGCATCGTTATCCATCACGTTCCAATACAGCTTCTATACCTCCCGCAGATCCCCAATCCGCCCCTCATGTACCTACGCGAGCAACTCCGCCTCAGCAACCAGTTCGTCAACCATCAGCTGCTCCTGCAAATCAACGTCCTCCTCAGCCACGCCAACGTCAAGTACAGCCACTTCGTAGAGCACCTTCTGCTGCAAAAGAACCCTCCTTAATGGATTTTGTCTCCTCTAGTACTCCCGTTCCAACAACCCGGCCACAAGCCCCCTCCGCATCACAACCAGCGAAAACCAGAGCTGAAAAACTCAAACAAGAATATGAACAAAAAAAACGAACCCAAAACAAAGTCTGGGATGATGTAGATCAACGTTGGGTTGAGGTAGATCCAAATTCAAGATCCAAAAGTTCTTCTGAACCACCTGCACCACCCTCCACCAAGAAGAATATTAAGGGAATTGCGATTGATGCATCCAATGCCATTGGAAAATCAGCAAATGTTCAAGCAGCAGTCCAATCCAGAGTGAAGGAGATGGAAGATGCACAACAAAACGCTATTAATGACTTGAAACAACGAGAAGCTAAGGTGCAGCAAGATGCAGATGAGGAGGATCTAGTACGAAAACGACTAGAACCAAAATTACGTGCTTGGTCTGAAGAACATGGAAAAAAGAAACAATTGCGTGCTCTTTTATCTTCATTGCATATGATATTGTGGGAAGGAAGTGGTTGGAAACAGGTTAGCTTGGGCGATATTTTGGAAGAGAAAAAGGCTAGGAGATGTTATTTGAAGGCTACCTTGAAGGTACATCCTGATAAGACGAGAGACTTGGATGCAGAAAAAAGATTTATTGCCAAAAGAGTTTTTGATGCTTTGAGTCAAGCCATGACAGACTTTGAGAATAAAAAATAAATTCAAAATTTAAAGGAATAGATTAAGTTCATGTTAAGTGCATATGAATGATTCAACTCAATACATCAAAAGGCAGTGACAAGAACAAGGAAACATACTCTCTCTACACTGAATTTTGTTCCTTTGTCCCTCTAGTCATTGTTTTCCAAAACGAGACAAATGAAAGAAAACAAACTTGTCTCATCTTTCTTATAAGTATTTGTTATCATAATCTCGAGATAATTCTACATTCGCCTCTTCCACAGAGTGATTGAACAGTGGATAAAGGCAAATTCATACCCAATCAAGAAGTGTGTGATAAATTTATAAGAAATATCATTATGATTACAAATAGCATTTATTTATACTTTCAAGCATCGAAAGCGCTAAATTTTAATTGATTGTTTTCGTAGAATTTTTCACCAAAAAGATCTTACCACCCTACATGATTGTTTAGAGATCATCGTCACTATCCACATCACCATCTCCATCGTCGTAAAAGAAATAGTTTCCTGTCTTCTTTTGCTCCATATCCTTTTGAGATCCCTTTTTGTTGATCCTGTGCAGAAAATAAATAGGGAAGAAACAATATTCAAAAATGTGAGACCGGTTTTAGCATGGTAAACGAAACGATTTAACATTTCAACTTGGTAAGAAATTAAAACAAATATAAGAGTCCCACGACCAACGCCAAGACGGCGCTTGCCAAAAAAGGCGAAATAGACGTCGAGAATGTTTTTTCATCATCCCAAGCATTTCCTATAAAAATTGTTTACATTCTTCAAAAACATACCTTGGACGGAAATTTGTAGGATCTCTCCTAAAAGTAACCTCCAAACTCTTCAAGAATTGATTCATACCACTTAATAATCCTTGTGGCTGGGTAGCTGTTGCTTCAATACCAGGCCTTCCAGTATATACAACTACTCTGTCAGCTAAATATGTAGCCATGATAAAATCATGTTCCACAACAAATGCCGTTTTCTTGCTGTGCATAATAAACCGTTTGATGACCTTGGCACAATTAATACGTTGTTCGGAATCAAGGTATGCAGAAGGTTCGTCAATCAAATAAACATCGGCTGGTAGACCAAGGGACAAACAAATGGCGAGACGCTGCAATTCTCCTCCAGAAAGATTTTGTACTCCATTATCCATTATATTGTCCATTAATAAGGGCTTCATCACATCGGAGACGAATTGAGGATGAACGTAGGTGTCTCTTATACGTTTGTGGAGAAGCTCTCTTACTGTTCCCTTGAACTTCGGGGATATTTTCTGTGGTTTATAGCTCACGTTAAGATCGGGCACACCAGCCTTTGAAGCTTCATAATCCAATCCTTGTTCTTCAAATGCAACTTGTTCATCACTTTTGAGAAGTCCGGCCAACATACGTACAAATGTAGTTTTACCTGTTCCATTTTCTCCCAACAGGACAATAATTTCGGAATCAGTAAAGGCACCTTCATGCACGTGAAGAATAAATCTAGAGGTCCCTTTTGATTGTGTTTTAGTCATGGTGGGATACGAATAACTTCGCATCACATCGTTCTTTCCGACATCTGCTTCTGCGCGTTCTGATACTTTGAATGTAAGATTATCAGTACGGAAACGCATATTTTCCGTGGGAATGAATCCAGCCAAGAAGGCATTGATTCCATTCCTTACACTGAAAGGCATTGTAACAACTCCATATGCTCCAGGAGTTCCGTATAGAATACATACATAGTCACTCAAATAATCCAAAACAGCCAAATCGTGCTCTACCACAAGAATAAATCGACGATACCCTAATTTTCCTTCTAACAGTTGTCGAATCATATGAGCTGCAGTAAGACGTTGCTTCACATCCAAATAGGAAGAAGGTTCATCAAACATGTACACATCACTAGCTTGCACGGCGACAGCTGCAATTGCAAACCTCTGCAGTTCTCCTCCAGAAAGAACTCCAACTTCACGATCAAGAACATGTGTAAGTTCAGCTTCTGTTGTAGCCCAATCAAAACAATCCCATTTTTCAATTTCACTGCGTTCATCCTTTTTCTTCAAAATTTTCCCTACTTGTCCTCGTACAGCACGAGGAATATGATCAACATATTGAGGTTTAATGGTGGCTTTCATGGTATCTTCCAAAATTTTTGTGAAATAGTTTTGCAATTCACTTCCACGGAAGTAGACTAAAATTTCAGACCAATCGGGAGGTGCATCGAATTTTCCAAGGTTGGGTTTCATTTTTCCGGCCAAGATTTTAAGTGCTGTGGATTTTCCGATACCGTTCGTTCCTACAAGACCTAGTACTTGTCCAGGACGGGGCATGGGGAGACGATGAAGTTTGAAAGAGTTGGGCCCATATCGATGTGTAGTATTGCGTTCGAGATCTTTTGGAAGGTTGATGATTTGAATAGCTTCGAAGGGACATTTCTTGACGCAAATACCACATCCTATTTTGAATAATGCAGTTAAAGATAAAGAATGTAAGACGTTTGATAATTTTGTTTGCAAAGATCAGAATGTCATCAAATTTTCTGATATTTCAAAAAGTAAGTTTCGTTTTTGAATCGACGTAGACTCATATATAGATTGTACGTGCTGAGAAAGTTTCGCATCCCTCGAACACTCACCAATACAAAGAGGCTCGGAAATATAAGCCAACTTGCTCTTGGGTCCTACTTCAATACAAAGTTTGCCCATTTTCACAGAAGGACAACTTTTCTTACATTCCTGCCGACATTTCCTGGGTTTACATCTCTCAGGGTTCACGATAGCGATACGAGTAAGGTTGTTCCCGTCATCGCCAGAACCCTTCTTACCCCCTTTTCTTTTAGGTGGCATGGCGTTGTATTTTGGAGTTCTTAAATAATATTATTTAATCTAAAAGAGAAGAGGTTTGTCTGCCGTACAAACGAGAAACGAGGGAGGGATTCCTTCCTCTTTCAATAACTTTTGATTGAATAAATGTCACACCCTATAATCTCTACAGGAGTCTACTTGCAAAAGAATGATGGATACGAACACTTGGATTATTTTATTAATTTCAACAAACAAACGTACGAGAGCGTCTAATTGGAAAATGTTTGGTTTTCCTCTTGTAAATCATGATAAAAGAATCTCATTGATTCCATCATCTTGTTCTCATGAGGATATTTCGGTATTTTTCTATATTATTACAATACCAGAGAAACGAACTAGAATTTAGTAAGCATGAAATTGAAAGATTAGAATCAAAATCAAGCATAGCCGTACATAAATACTAATCCTCCACAAGTAGAGATATGATTTCATGAATTTATGCACGAAGATGAATAATCGAATTGGCAGGCAATGATGATATAATTTCGCTATGGAGTTGTACGGTATAGTACCACACTTAAAAAAATCTCTAAACAGACGGTAAATATGGATCGAATTTATATAGGGAAAAAATACGAAAAAAATCGATGTCACCTCTTTCCTCATTATTATTTTCATTTAGTTGGAATTTGGGTAACTTTGGTACAACTTTTGCGTGGACTTGGGTAATAATAATTACCCATTTTCCTTATTAAAATATAGTTTTCTCGTAGCTTACATCGTAATCTAATACTGTTTTTTTT
>Ga0209092_10002974_pt1 | contig 15113 bp, 17 predicted proteins | sample FraStrMetagenome_FD_187446 | JGI IMG/M metagenome (GOLD analysis project Ga0209092, IMG submission 187446) | Marine eukaryotic phytoplankton communities from Arctic Ocean - Fram Strait ARC3M Metagenome (SPAdes) (version 2) | ecosystem: Environmental > Aquatic > Marine > Oceanic | place: Fram...
TTTTTTCTAAAAGGAGTGCATAGTTGTAACACGTAGATGAGGTCGCATTGAATTTTTGCTGTGTGAAATAGTAAATCAATTCAAAATGATATGAAGACTAACCTCAAATGTGATGAATTCAATTGAAAATAAGTGTTGGACTAATTCGATATTGGCATGGAATAAATCTAAAATCTGCTTGTGTCAGTACAAAATTTTTGTTGTACCAGTTCAAAATATAGCAATTTTCGTTGATGTGGATATCAGTTTTTAAAATACGTTATATTAGTTCAAAATAAAATGGTAGCCTCTATTAAGAGGTCCAGTGCTTTTCCCTTTTTATATACTATATCCCTGTATATATATATATCTTTAAAGTAGGTCTACACACATGAACAATTCTAAGAAGAAAAATACAGGGATCGTATGAATCATCTTTCAATTTTTTTTTGTATACATGTAGTTTATTTATGTCATTCGACATTGCATGTATATAAGTACTATTATTCTTTAATTTTTAATGAATGGAATCGAAAAGTCGTTTTAAGTTAATTTTCAAATGCCTTTTAAAGGGCATTAATATCACATCTACATACTTGATATGAAAAAGATGTGTGATAGCCAGATCGTTCCACAGTTCATTTAATCACTTTTGATTAAAAACTTGTTTTACACATAAGCCAAACAAAACCAACGTACGACCAAACGTGAACCAGATGGAGGATAACGCAACAATTGCGGCAGCATGACATACGACTGTAACTTGAACAGTATGTTTTGGTGTTGCACAATGTCACAGCAAAGGAAAGTATTAGGAAGGAAATCACAAAACGAAATCATATTTATTATAAAATGAATAGATCCCGACGACGGAAGTTCTTTTTGCACCTTTCTGTATTTGTTTGTTATTCATTATGTCAGGTGAATACCATAATCGCCACAGCCGTAACGTCAAAGGATCCTAGTTCCGCAGCATTAGTTAGTGGAAGGAGAGTTCGAAGAGATTCTAAAACATTGCCCTCAAAACAGAGACGAATGAATGAAGAAGTCCATTCACTGACTACTTCTTTTGATGGCACTTTGTCTAATAATGGAAATATGTTTGATGTGATCACGTACACCAACTCCATCATGGTCCATCAGATCGACTTACATACGGCATCTAACACGGATGTTACCTATGAGATATGGATGCGAAATGGAACTCATATTTCCTATGAAGTTTCGTCCAGTGGTTGGTACATGGTTAGTTGCGGCGATATACAAGGACTGGGAGTTACTATGCCAACACCTTTGTTCTTAAAGAGTGCAGTTGGGCTTCCAGCAAATTCAATAATGGGCTTGTATGTTACGTTTGTTCGTTCAGGTTCGAATACTGACGGTTATGTTTTATATAGCGTTGGGGAAGGCGTTGGTACCTTAATCGTGAAGGATGCAAATTTGGGTGTCTTTTACGGATCTTCAATTACTTATCCTTTTCTGGCACATTTCCCTAATCGGTAAGATGCATTTCCTTACTAAAATTATTTTAATCCTTCATCATCATAGGATTTAAACTACCTAGGTTATGGAATGGATCAATATACTACACAATCATACAAAATTCAGATGAAGTGCAAAATATTCATATCGCAATGGTTGCTTGCTTCTCTCCAACAGTTCATCCATCATTGGCACCAACGGTTCATCCGAGTATGTATCCTACAGACAAACCTTCTATTCTTCCGTCATTGCGAACTTCCTTGCAACCATCAAGCGTTCCTACTTTTTTCCCTTCATCTTTGCCAACTATATCGATATCGGCCAAGCCTTCTTTAGCGGAAAGCAAGTACCCCACAATGTACCCGAATATTGAATCTTCGCCCAACCCAAGTATGAGACCTCTGTCTCATCTGAGTGTGAAGCCATCACCATTTATTAGTATGGAACCCAGTATCAAGCCATCATTTTTCTCAACTTTTATTCCTTCAATACATCTGAGTATAGATCCTACAGCATTTCCTTCCTTGGAACCACTTCAAATTTCCAGCCTACAACCTTCATTTGACCTAACCAAGAGACCTAGTCTTCAGCCTTCATTAAAGCAAAGCAATATTCCTAGCTCAAATCTTTCATTAAAGCCAAGCATTAGTCCGAGCCTACAGCTTTCATTAAAGCCAAGCTTCAGCCCGAGCCTAATACCTTCATTAATGCCAAGCTTTAGCCCGAGCCTAATACCTTCGTTAAAGCCAAGCAGTAGTCCGAGCCTAGAGCCTTCATTAACGAAAAGCATTAACCCAAGTTCGCAACCCTCATTGCATCCGACAAAGCTTAATTCCAATCCACCAACTTATCAACCATTATCAGATGAAATCTTCTTTCGTTCCACTCAGCCCACACATTGGTATCAACCTTCGTGGATTCCTACACTTATCACGACGCAAACCCCTAGCGAAGTAATTGAAATCATTGTTGAACGAAGTAAAAGTGAATTTCCATCTTTTTCGCCATCAACTACTCAATCCGTAATACCGACTCAATTACAGTCAAATTTAATTCCTGTTCAAATGCTCGCAGGAATAGGAGCTGCAGCAAGTGCAGCAGCAGCTAGCAGCAGCTCGGCTGCTGCTAGTAGTAGCTCGGCTGACGACTTATTAAATAATGAACAAGATAATTTGGAGTGTGAGGGTGATTATGAGAATGAAAGACAATCAGATAAGGCACAATGCGATATTGTTCAAGAGGTTCTCGATATTTATAAAGATGATATCGGAATGGAAGAATTTACTTGTGACTTCATAGTGCCAAATTCATCATCTAATATATTTATGGTCATTAACGACAAGAATGGTCGGCCACGCATGAGAGAGGAGTTTTGTCAGAAATTAAATCTAGAAAGCGAAGCTGATGATTATTGCTACGAAATTTGCGCATAATTTTGAAAAATGATTTGGTTTTGTGCGTGCTTCTATAACATGTATGCATAGAGAGATGAAAATAAGCGTGATTTTGTCATATTTAGTAGATAGGGAAAATGTGAGATGAGGAGGGTAAGTAGCGTACGCAAGAAAATATCATTAGTAAAAGAGGATTTGTTAAATACATGTTATGTTAGAAGGTATTACGCTAATTTTCATCTCGCTACATTCGTGGAATTCTTTATGTCACCAAGGTTCGATACGTGTGTTAGTCATTCGGCTAATTCAATTGCGAACAAATATATCTCGTACGAGTGCAATCACTTACGTGCGAGGATGGTGTCAAGTGTGCACGTCCCATGTCCACAAAATCCCAACATAATTATTAAAATCATAACAAATGCATCGATTAAATCATAGTCAATACCTTCACCCCGACTATCTTCATTCTTTTGCCGGTCTACGGACTAAATATTAACTAAATATTAACACGGTTTATTAGAAGCCCATTACTTTGCGCTAGAGTTTGCGTACGAAAGAACAAAGGATAAAGTCCGAAGGAAGGTTAGTAACCCCATAACCTTTGTAAAAATACTGATGATATTTTTATGGATTGACTTTAGGATTTAATAGTCAAGACTTCACCTGTCCAGTATCGAGTCATCATGACCTCAGTCGAAAACGGGCCGCCGGTGGCACCGCCAGCATCGTACCTCGTGGGAGATCTTGTGATCACAGCATCGAATCTCTCCGAGGAAGCGGTTATAAAACAAGTGCTACATTGGATCGGCTTTCGGTCAGAAAGTAACAAGAATGCTATCGTCGATGACGGTTTACAATCGTTCAATGACGTTAAAGTGATGTCGGAAGAAGATATCCAGGCAATGGCGACGAGTTTTGTGAATCGTACTGCCGTGAATGGTAGAATGTTCCTTGGGACGAGAAAGATCAAATATCTGAAAGCATTTACGCACTGGATCCGAGACTTCTATCGCGTATCATATGTACCCTCGATCGCCGGTCTATCTGAGGCGAGTTTCAAATCCCAGATGGACAGAGCGGCGTCGAGAGCAATTGTCAGGAAGAATATGGAGAAGCAGACCAAGACATCAGCAGAGGCTGCATAACCGGGGCCGTTACAGAAAGAAACCCAATGGAAACACTCAAGCTCATATTGGAGCTAGTGGTGAACCGCTGTCTTACGTTATCAGAGACAATGACCAACCGCGCCCAACCATAACTTACCCCGATTTCGTCGCGAAGACCATCGCGTGCGCACCTTTATCAGGGGAGTTTTACGACGCCGATAAGACAACGGTGTTCAATATAATTGTTTCGTTCACAACGGGTCAGTCGTCAGGGGATTGGATAAAAGACACCTTGAAACATTCTGACGGTAGACGATTAATGCGAGCTTTAAGAAATCATTTTGCCGGAGAGGGCAATGCAACCCGTAACTTGGCCGAGGCCGAGCGGTTGTACCAGTCTATTGATTACAAAATGAAAGAGCCATGAATGTTGAAACATTTCTGACCCAATGCCAGAAAATGTTTAACATTTTTGAAAAGGAGGGAGAAGCAATGGCCGAAGAATCTAAGGTCCGTTTCCTCTTCAGGAAAGTTGAACATCTGGGGCTCCGTAGTTCCATTGAAGCTTTGAAGGCACTAGAAACGACAGACACAGGCGTAACGTACACCACGGCTGCCAATCACATTGCCACTGCGGTATCTGAACTACCAGAGGTCATTTCATGAAATACACGGAATATTTCTAGTGTGGCACAAGGTGATAGTAGTGATCGCCAAAGCGGCACCGGTATTAATAATGACGATGGATCAATAAAGACTGGACACATTCATGGATGAAAATCTCCCCCCTTCAAGGATCGCAAGGCGGTTATAGAGGAGAGGAAGAGATTGGGGATTCAATTTAAGAAGAAAGGTGGGTCTAAGATCGGGGGGCGGACATTAAATGCGGCGGATGCTAATCGTTTAAAACAACTAGAAGAGCAGAATTCGAAATACAAAAGGACGATCAAAGCGCTTAAAAGGAATAATGGCACAAACGATGAGATTGAAGATGAGAGCATGGATGCTGGATATCAGTTTGGCGGTAGAAATGCTAAGAAGAAGGCTAAGAAGGGGATCAATTCTTGAACGGTAGGCAACTGTGGGGTCTATCCTTTAAGATGGTTCATGAAAACTAATCATGGTATTTCTTCATCAATGGATAGATTCCTCGGCCAGGCCATCAGGAGGATCTGTCATTTCAGGTCTATATCAAGGAGAGTTTCTAGTGCGATGGTGTCAGCTATGAAGAAGAGAGGACAAGCTCAGATAACATCTGGGAGAATCGAGCTTGACTCTCATGCCGACACCATCGTCGCCGGAGCGAACTACATCATCATGGAATATACGGGGAAGGCTTGCGATGTCTCGCCATATCGTGGTGACTATAAATCTGTGACTAATATTTCTATTGTACATGCTGCGACAGCATGGCAATCCCCACACACAGGCCAGACGTATATTTTGGTATTTCACGAGGTATTGTGGATGGGATGTCATATGAACCACAGTTTAATCAATCCAAACCAGTTGCGAACTAAAGTGAGAGAGCAGGATGATCCAACTTCGGATCGTCCACTGTTGATTATTACTGAAGACAACAGTTTCTGCATGGAGTTAATGATGGATGGGACAGTGATATATGGATTAACAACTACCCCATCCGAGCATGAGCTCCAAAACTGTCCACACGTTGTATTGTCACACGGTATCATTTCCAAAGGCTAAAACGTCCTTGGGTGAAGAAGCGGGATCCCTACGGCTTCTGAGCGCGGTGAAAAGTGTTGGAAGAGGATCGAATGTGATATTAGACCACGTCGATCTTGTATTTAGTTTAGATCGAATGACTCGGAAAATTGAAACCTTCTCTACTCTCGAGTTGGTTAAACCTAGCATCGACCCCGGTTATTCAGATGTTCCGATAAGGAACGCATTTCAGATTTCTGATAGGCACACAGATGTCACTGCTCAAGACCTTGGTGAACGCTGGGGAATAAGTATTCCTGCGGCTGCTAGAACACTGAAGAAAACTACGCAGAAATTTCTGCGTAGCGCCGTCCTTCCTCTTAGCAGAAGATATAGGACGGACCGAGTATTTAGTAGAAAGACACTTCGAGGGGACTTGTCTAAGGATACGATGGACGCGCGAAACAAATCACTTGAGGGTAATAGATACGCCCAAGTGTTTGCAAACAAGGCATATTTCTCCCGTCTTTATCCGATGGATTCAAAATCGAAAGCGGGCGATGCACTTCGACTATTTTGCCAAGAGTTTGGGGTTCCAGAGAAGCACACGTTCGACGGTTCAAAGGAACAAGACCAGCCAGGTATTGAATTCATGAGGCAGATCCGCATGCACAATATCAATTACCATGTGTCGGAATCTGACCTTCATAATCAGAACCCAGTCGAAGGGGTCATCAGGGAATTATGCCGCAGATTGTATCGTTTAATGGGGTGAAGACGTGTTCCACGGGAATTGTGGGACTACGGTATGCGTTGGGTTTCCGAAACGTGATCACTAACACATTCATCAGCAGGACGCATTGAAAATTCCGTTCCTATCACCCAAGTTACGGGGGAAACTGCAGACATCTCTGAGTACCTTGATTTTGGATTTCATGATCAGGTGTGGTGGAAGGACAATGCTGAAGTGTCAGGATTTGAACCGGGTCGCTGGTTGTGTGTTTCGCATAGAACTGGCCGCCTAACGTGTTACTAGGGGTACGGTAGTCTCACGATCAACGGTTCAATGTGTGACCAACATCGAAAAGACCACGGCGGAAGTGGAAGATACATTTCGAAAGTTCGATCACGTGATACAGGGAAAAATGAAAAGCTGCCATGAAGACAATTACATTGGAGATAAGCCTAATCCTGAACATTGGGCAGAAGAATTCGAAAGGGTCCTTTACAACGACGATATAATTGAAGCAGACGATACCACACCTGAGACATTAGACGACACGTATTTAAACATGGAGTTAGCCCTACCTCGAGGTGGTGAAGGCCCCGAGCTTGCCCTTGTGGTCAAACGTCTACGAGACAAGGATGGATTATCAATTGGAACTGCTAACAATAATCCCATCTTAGACTCGAGAATCTATGAGATGAAATATCTAGATGGGCACCGTGCGCCCTTAGCAGCCAATACCATCGCTGCAAATATGTTCGCACCGGTGGATGACGAAGGTCACTGCACTCTTTTGTTAAAAGATGTCGTCAACCATCGAGTGAACGGGAGGGAAGTGAAGAAGGCTGATGGCTTTATTACTTCACTCAATGGTGGACGACGAAGAAGAGAGACAACAAAAGGATGGAAGATACTCACCCAGTGAGAGGACGGATTAACGACATGGGAGGCACTCTAGGACGTTAAAGAGAGCTACCCCGTCCAGCTAGCCGAATATACCACCTTACATAAGATCTCCGACGAACCCGCATTCGCTTGGTGGGTGCCATATTTCATTAAGAAGCGTAAGCGTATCATTGCAAAAGTAAAGTCTAAGTATTTGAAGAGAACCCACAAGTTTGGGATTCAAATACCGAAAACACTCGAAGAAGCTAAGCGCCTTGATCAAGAAAATAGCAACAACTTTTGGTGGGACGCCATTTGCAAAGAGATAAAAAATGTAGGTGTTGCGTTTGAGCCTTTGACGGTGATGAAGATGACTTGAAAGGCTATCAGTTCATCAAATGTCACATGATATTTGATGTGAAAATGGGCGAGAATTTTCGGAGGAAGGCCCGTATGGTGGCTGGTGGTCATATGATGGAGTCGCCTTCATCTTTAACATATTCGTCTGTTGTATCGAGGGATAGCGTTAGGATCACCTTAAAGATTGCCGCGCTCAATGGGCTCGGCATACTATCGTGTGACATACAGAATGCATATTTTATAGCACCATGCAGGGAGAAAATCTGGACAGTGGCCGGACCCGACTTCGGGTCCAGGTGCGGACAAAAGATGATAATCGTTAGGGCATTATACGGATTAAAATCGTCCAGTGCGGCATTTTGGGCGTTCCTGTCCGAAACACTTTATGATATTGGATACGTCCCCTCTTTTAGCTGATCCCGATGTATGGCTTCGGCCAGCCATCAAACAGGATGGTATGAAATATTGGAAATACTTACTATGCTACGTTGATGATATCCTATCGATATCAGAGAAGCCGTTAAATACATTGAAGGCCATACGGAATAAGAATTTTAAGTTTAAGGACGACAAGATGGACAAACCGGAAGTTTATCTCGGTGCTGATTTATCCTTAATGGATAATGAAGAAGGGGTTGAATGTTAGGCGATATCGTCTGAAATATATTGCACGGCAATGGTAAAGAATATCGAAGATGATCTAAACAAGAAAGCACTAAGGTTTCATACTAGATGTGAACTTCCCATCAGACATGGATATAAACCAGACATGGATTGTACAGCAGAGCTCAAGGCTGGCGGACTACAGTTCTATCAAGAGGTTATTGGGTCCCTAAGGTGGGCAGTCGAACTCGGCAGGGTTGATATACTCCTAGAAGTATCGTTGTTGTCCAAGCACTTAGCATTGCCAAGAGAAGGGCACCTTGAACAAGCTTTAAATATTGTGGGTTATGTAAAGGCACACAAGAAGATGAGACTGGTATACGATTGTGGATATCCAAAGGTAAACGAACGGTGGTTCACTAAGTACGATAGGTTTGATTTTTACAGGGATGCAAAGGAGGTAACACCTCCCAATATGCCAGAGCTGAGGGGACATGAGGTTGTCGTCACATGTTTTGTTGATGCTAACCACGGTGGAAACCTCAGAGATAGGAAAAGTCAAACGGGAATTCTCATATTCGTGAATAAGGCGCCGATCCACTGGTACAGCAAATCACAGGCCACAGTAGCGGTAAGTACGTTTGGAGCTGAGTGTTGTGCCATGAAGACGGCAGTCGAAATGATTGAAGGTCTTAGATACAAACTGAGGATGATGGGTATTCCGGTGGAGGGTCCAGCCAATGTATATTGCGATAATGAGGCCGTGATGAAGAATACTCAAATACCGGAGTCAACTTTGAAAAAGAAATATCATACTATCGCTTATCACAGGTGTCGTGAAGCAGTAGCAGCGGGTACTGTTCGTATCGCCAAGCAAGGAACAAGAAAGAATTTAGCTGACTTATTCACAAAGGTATTAAGTGCAGATAGAAGGCAATTCTTGTTGGAGAGATTTACATATTGACGTGAAGTGTCATAGTCATTGATTGAAATGTCATGGATTTATCCCTAGTAGAAGGTTTTGCCCATGAGGACCGCTCTGACCAGCTAAGGGACCGCCCGAAGAGCTGGAGTTGTGTGGATCCTAGCATAGATCGATGGATGTGGAAGTGAGTGCGAAGAGATTTACAGGAGGTAAGATCTTTTCGAGGGGACCGAACAAATATGTATCGTACGAGTGCAATCACTTACGTACGAAGATGGTGTCAAGTGTGCACATCCCGTGTCACCACTGGCCACAAAATCCCAACATAATTATTAAAATCATAACAAATACATCGATTAAATCATAGTCAATACCTTCACCCCAACTATCTTCATCCTTTGCCGAGCTACGTACTAAATATTAACACGATTGTAAGGGAAATTCTACTCGAATCTTCGAATATTGCTTAGCATGTAAAGTCTCTAACTAATTATAGTAAAATTAAAAAAGATTTAGTATCATGCTATTACAGTGTACATGTCATGCACATGTGCAATGAAATAGTGTCCTCATGACTTATGAGTTACGAGTACATATTCGTTTGGTTGGGCGACATTCAACTATAAGGTACAAGAACAAAATATTATCTATATTCTGAGCACATAGTTACATTGATAAGGCCTTCGTTGTTATGTATTACGCTTATTTTTATCTGTCTGCATTTGTACGGTTCTCTATGCCAACGAGATTCTGTGCTACCGGTAGTGTCGGACATTCGGCTAGATCGATGAAACGTGGAGCTCTACTCAGATTTTTAAATATTGCTTTGTTGTAGTTGTTGTTGTTGTTGTTGTTGTTGTTGTTGTTGTAGTTGTTGTTGTTGTTGTTGTTGTAGTTGTTGTTGTTGTTGTTGTTGTTGTTGTTGTTGTTGTTGTTGTTGTTGTTGTTGTTGTTGTTGTTGTTGTTGTTGTTGTTGTTGTTGTTGTTGTTGCAGCAATTACATATCGCATCCTAAACTTTCCTCTGATATCAATTGGTTTAAAGGTTTGTGCAACTGCTCAACATTTTTCGTCCATAAACCCCATTTTAGTTTCTTTACCAAATACTTTTAACCCTTTATTCGTATGAGTTCTTTTCTATGCCTCCTTTTACCTCACGCATGCATAAAAATGTTACATCTGCACTTGAAGTACTATACTCGTGATGTTTGTCATTGTACTTGACTTCGTTTATTCTGGTCGCATCTTCGCCAATAAACTGGTCTCTCTTAACCTTTCTACACATTTGTTTATATTCACGTACCTCTGTTCTCTCGTTGTATTGATATTCCTTATCGGATCATTCGCAATTTTTATTTCGCTTCCACTCCTTCGTAGTATTCATTATCATCTTATTTATCCGGAACCTTTTCATCTGAGCCATGTCAGCTGTCTTTGTCCACATTTCGAATCTTCTTTATCTAAATCATCATCACTATCTTAGCCCCACAGTGTCCAAAATTGGCGCCCGAAGATTTCTGACCATTTGCTCTAATTTCTTGATGTTCTTCGAGTAACGTTTTGTACATTTCCAGACTGTTTCGTGTGTAAATTATTGACATAGGCATATTTTGAGAGCGTAGCTGGCTCATCCTTCTTTATTACTTCTATAGCTTTCCAACTATCGTCTTCGTAACCTTCCCACGAAATAAGTACATCAACCTTCCCTTTACGATTTTTTCTTTCGACCAACGATGACCCTTGATTTCCTTAAACGTCCATCTCTCGACATCCTCTTTATCAACCTTGTTTCGTATGAAGACTAGTTCCCGATACGATAAAACTCAGTGTTTCCATTAGAATGCTCGATGTGGTAGTCGTTCTCACTGATTCGTTCCTTAATCACAGCTTTCTTTGTTGATTCGTTTTCATTCCGGATTGTTGTGGTAAATGTTAGGGTCAAATCGATGAGATCAAATTCATGTGGGTAAAATACTTCAATTTTGTGATTCTCCCCTTTTGATCCTCCTTCGGATCCCGTACTGCGAGCCGCCTCATGATCTTCTTTTTGATCTTGCTTCGAGTCCCCTACTGCGCCGTCACATGCTCCTGCTTCTATACTTACTGTTATGTCGTCTCAGGTCTCAGGCTTATTACTTCAAATTCGTAACTTCTAACCCAAAGGTCCTATCCATCACATTTAGGGCAAGGGTTACAATGTTGTGTGGTCGATTAATAATAAATAGGATTAAAAAGATAACCAACTTATTAATTTCTAGGTTAAGCATTTGCATACTTGCATAGGTACGTCTGAACACGTACTTGCTTGTTGTGCATGGTATAGTGTTGCGGGCATCCAGAACGGGGTATGCCTTTGGGGAGCATGCCCAAAAAGGTCGAAAAAAAAAAGAATAAGGGAGTTGATGACGTGTCGTGTTTGATGTTCCGATAATTAAACATCTGCAACTATTCCTTTGCTGAGCCCCCCCCCCCTAATCCCTAATAAATGCAAACTAGCCGACTTATATCTTTCACTATACTCCTCTCGGGTCAAATAGATTTACGGTCAAGGTGTCTGTACAGTTTTAAAACAAATGGCCGACAATGAGTGGATTGAGCACTAAAGTGCTTTAAATAATATATGGGAATATTTACTAAGGTTCAAAACCAAAATTTCCGGAAAAGAAAATTGTTTCCAGCAAAATGTAAAGGATGCGATGCTGTTATGATTGGTAAGCCTCAACGAATGATGAAACACTTAATTACGGTGTGTAAAAAAAATTCATTTGAGAATCGAGCAAGTCTTATGGACTTAATGAAAGATAAATCAAGCGTTTCTTCTTTAAGTGGTTGTGATCAAAGTGTCACGAGTGATGAAACTACAGCAGCAGTCGACAAAAAGCAGAAGAGTAATATGAAGAGCAACAAGGCATTCTATAAACCTGTGAAATTAAGTAAAGGCGAAGAGAATAATTTAAACCTTGCATTATTGCGTGCAATTATAAGTGGCGGTGTTCCTTTTAGACCTGCCTAATATAGGATGGGCGTCTTTAGATAAATGAAAATCTTGTTGATATGGCGAGTGATTGATGTGAATATGTGATGGTTGAATCGATAGTGATTTTGAGTATATGTGGAGGTGTGATTTTTATCAACTGCTGGTGCAAGGAACAACCCTGAGATCAAGTAATTATGGTAGTTACCATGCCATGGTACCTAGAACTTTGTAGGAGAATTTCCGCAATTTTTTTCATCATATGTGTAAAATTGTTACTATGTATCTGGCAAAGAAGATGCACACTATTAGATGTTATCAAAATAAATATACAATTGAAAAATAAATCTATTTCTGACTTTATACACCCGAACAGCAAGTCACTGGAGAATCCGTATTGATGCCGTAAATATATCTCGCGTCAAGCAGTGAATAAGCTATTCACGGATTTTACGGATAAGTCCGTAAATAAAGAGGCCTGCACATCGCACACATCAAGTACAAAACGAAGAAATTTGTTAATTTAATACTCTCAGATTGATACACCAGGCTCCTACGGCATCGCTTGAACTCCAGCATTTTCGATTCCCATCGCTAGGCGCAATAAGTCTTATCACAGTCCACCACAGGGTTCTCGGTCCCTTCATGGGGAAGAGAGGTTGTGTGTTACTCTCCTCGTTAATTATCCTGTACTATCCTTCTTTATTCTCCTCCATCATTGCTTATTGCTTTGTAAAATGAGCGTAATGCTTTTTTGCAGAAAACTATTTTAGTGATGGAAGTTAGATGATAGTTAGTTGCAGTTAGTTAGTTAAACAACTATTTGGCAGTTGTAGTTGACACCCCTATTTGCACAAGGTTTTCTCGTCCGTAAGTTCGTGAGCATTTAATGAAAATTTGGGGTTAATTGAACAACGAATATTGAAGAATTTGACATAAATGTAAATATTTATCTTCCCTTATTTATACATAATGACTAATTTGTGACAGTTCATGACAAAAAATTATGTAGATTACTACGAGGCTACTGTTACCTGAAATAAAATAAAGAAAATTATGGCCTAAAGGATTTATTATCAAGTCTAGAGGTGTCAACGTACAGGATTTTACCCGGCTATCTGTCAGATAGCAGAATTCAAAAAAGTCTGTTACTGCTATCAAACTTACTATCCTGTCATCAAGTTATTATTATTTTACTTCTAAACTAGTCTATGACGACCAAGAGAAGGATTGACGCATTCCCATTTGTTATGAATGAGTACCTGATCGTACATAGTTTTTCCTGTAAGGGCGAAGCGTTTGGGGTATCAATTAAGCCACTAAGCGGGAAAAAACTCTCTCACTTGGCGTTGATGTCGCGCACACCGACAGCCATTTTCTAGCCTGTCAATTCGTCATTGAATCTCCAACAATGGGTTTTTATATAGTAACCTTAATATTTAATATTAAGTTGTTAGGTATTACGCTAATTTTCGTCTCGCTACATTCGTACAATTCTTTACGTAACCGAGGTTCGGTACTTCTGTTAGTCATTCGGCTAATTCGATTGCAATCTGGGCTTTTATATTGATTTTTGAGAAAATTCCCAAAATGTGCCGTTTGGAGTGCAACTTTCCGAAAATGTGCCGGTCACCGGCACATCCACGAATAAAAGTCTACTGAACATAAATTCAATAGGTAAACTAACCCATTTTTTTGCAACCACTTCACTTTAATAGACAACAAATTGTTGATGATACGTGCTATGCATGCTCTTCGAGTCATTACGTCACTACGATTTTGATACATTTTCACAATTGCTGTCGATCTGACATGCAAACTTCACAGGATCCGAATTTTATTTTTGACACATAACTGCACATCCCTCACGAAACATTGCACATTCACACGCAACAAATCTCTATTTGTCATACTCTTTCACATCTGATGCTAAGCTGTTCCATGGCGTCTGCACGCCTTCTGCTACGAAAGTTTTCAATAACGAGCTAGCCTCTTCTTTGGGAAAACATATCCTAACAAACAAATGTAATTCATTTATGGCAAGAGGTACGCATATATTTAAGAACGCAATCAGTACTAAACTTAAGAGTAACTAATGTTGGTTATGCAGACAATATCACCAAAGCTGATTTCAATCGAGATGATAACGTCGATATTCGTTCGATAAAGAGTCCAAGCTCGACATTACGAGGTTTCAGAATCCATTGCTATCAATGTAGATGTAAATCAAGAGCATTCAAAGAATCTTTTCCTTGTCGATGCTCAACCATTGCCTTGCTACATTCGAATTGACTTTTGGAAGTTATGTGTAATTGCAATTTTGATAGTCAGTGCGACTGTAGTGGCGATTGTTTTGTTGTCTGCAAATTTATCTTCGTCATTATTCTCAACGAATGAAATAGTGCCTTGTTATACAGAGGACTCGCCCACAAGTATCACAACTTTGCCGACTTACGAACCATATTTTAAAGAAATGACTGTAATAATCTCTTTCGAAGGTATGTTGTCTTCAGAAATAGGTAATTTGCGTTCCCGAGTATTTGGAACTGCGGGAAAACAATTTTGATTGGCAGATACCGACAGATCTTGGTCTATTGCAGAGTCTGACGTTATTGGATATAAGTGATCTCGAAAGTATTACGGAAGCTTCGATACCTTCCGAGGTAGGTAACTTGTCATCTCTTAAGACATTCTACACGAATCGTAGTAGTAACGGAAATTGTTCAAAATCATTCCTAGTAAAAGAAAAAAGCAACTGGTGGAACGTAGTGTTGCTACAGGAGGGTAGAGAAATGATACATGGGCGATGACCAAAAGGAACTCAAGGAATCGCATATAGAAAATTGTTAAAAACTGTGGTGGCATCGACTTACATCATGGTAAACAATTGAATATGATCTTTTTCTTTTTTGTTAGACAAAATTCACTAAGTAGCACCCCATTTTCGAGTAATTTCACTAAGTAGCACCCTCAAAACACTTAAGGAACATGTGCCATAAGTAAAACGTAGA
>Ga0209092_10002978_pt1 | contig 15099 bp, 33 predicted proteins | sample FraStrMetagenome_FD_187446 | JGI IMG/M metagenome (GOLD analysis project Ga0209092, IMG submission 187446) | Marine eukaryotic phytoplankton communities from Arctic Ocean - Fram Strait ARC3M Metagenome (SPAdes) (version 2) | ecosystem: Environmental > Aquatic > Marine > Oceanic | place: Fram...
CTCTGATGCTTTAAACTCACGTAGTCCCCATGTATCGTTGTCGGGGTCAGCTGCAAAGTCTCTTATTTCTTTGAAATGATTGGCTCCCTTTGGGGTGCCTAGGAAACAACACCAACCTAAGCGGTCGGAAAGAGCAGGTCTAATAACTTCCGTGAATAAAGAAGGGTGAACGTCACCATATTCATCAATAATGCAGCCGTCAAGATATATACCCCTAAGACTGTCAGGATTATCAGCGCCAAACAAACTAATACGGCGTCCCATAAATTCGACACGAAGCTCAGCAACATTTACTTTCGCGTTAAGCGGTCTCGTATATTCTTTAAGGTAATCAAACGCCAGGCGCTTCGATTGGTTATATGTCGGAGAGATAAATGCGAACTGAGGATTTTTCTTCTCACATTTAAGTGCTGAATGTATAAGCTGATTGATTGCGCAAACTGTTTTACCCATTCGACGATGTGCGACACACACTGTCCAACGGTTGTTTTTAATTGCTTTGTGGATTTCTTTCTGAGGTTTTCTAGGTTTGTAACCAGTTTCCAATACCTCATTGACCTCACTCGTCAATGCCTGTTTTGACAACGATTGTAATGGGAGCGTCTGAGTCTCCGCTGATTGTTTGTTCACTTTTTCCATCAATACGATCTCCGAGCTCCTTAATCGCAGCAATATCACCGTCTTCAGCTTTTCTGAATAAGGCTTCAGCTACGTTATGTATTCTTTTATAGTCCTCTTGAACGGCTAATTTGCGTACTACTTTCCCCCAGACTCTTTTGTCTTTAGTACTATTTTTATTTCCGATTGGTGCGCCCATGATATTTCCGTGATAAGTGGGGCTTTTAAACTACCCAGGAGAAAGAGGTAGAGCCCCGATATTTGAATTTTAAAGAGCCCGACCTGGTAATATCCAGGCCGCTGGCATCCGGACTTGAAGCGTCCTTTGACTTAAAGATTTGTATATCCGTTCTTAGGTATCTATTGACCTTTACTTCTGCATCACATAGTGATTAGATTGTGTTACGATTGTTTATCTAGTCATTACATACATAGTTACTTCAAAACCAAAACGCATTTCTGTTGCAGCTGGTGTTGTCCACATAATGTTTATCCTTTATATTATATATTAAAATAAACAAGATCGGTAAAGAGATTACTCAGGTTTACCTTGATGTCTCCTAAAAACTAAATTATCTTAGCTCTTACATTATTAATATAACATAACATGTAAGTTATTGATTTTAAAAGACTTTATATCTCACACGAACCACCAGTACAAGCTAATGTTTGGCTTGCTACAGTCATATCGTCGTCCTCTATTAGTTCTTCAAAATTAACTACAGGAGTTTTCTTAAGAAGTAATTGATACTCTTCTTTAGTGCACTCTTGGTATGGCGCTTGAACATAGCTATGGTCTGAGTGTGGTAAGAAACTAATCCCTGATATTTCGTCAAAGTGTTTATATACCCATGCCGCAACCTCAACCCACTCTTCATCGCGAACTGTGATCGTAACACTCGGTTTATGTTCACACCAATGGCGTTGATAAATTAACCATAAGTCTAGCTGCTCTAATGCCGTCTTATCATTTCTTGTAATCGATCCTTTCGGTGCTTTAATTGGGAAGCTAAATACCGCGGTAGAGTCCGGTCTAAATTGCTCATCTTCCACTTGAACCCCTTTACCTTTAAGAAATTCGTATAAAGAATCTTTTTTATCAAGTCTAATTGTTCTAACGTAGTAATCGCTATGTCTAGCATGGATACCCGAAGCTGAATCGACCAATTGCGATACACTGCCTGAGGGCTTGACACAAGTAATAGATGCAGATACCGGGACATCAAGGAGCTTCGCATATTTCTCATTTGTTTTTCTAGCTTCACTTCTCATCTCCTCTAAAAATTTAGGGTCAGGATTATTAGTTACTTTACAATCCATAATACCTGTTAATGATACACCTAACAATCTTTCCTCGGTTGTATTCTTATGCCATTCAGCAGATAAGAATTGAAACTTATCTAAGGTTGATTGAAATGTGCCCATGACTGTAGCTAATCTAACTTTCTCAAGCAATGACTCTTTTGTATCATCAGCCCTTACTACTACTTCAGAAAGGTTGCAAAATTGCTTATCTCGTAAAATTATTTCCGAACACGGATTTGTCCCGTAGTTTAAATCTTTCTCACGTCTACCCCATTTAGCAGCTTGCTCTTGTGATGCTACTCTATTGAATATGCCACGTTCACCTGATTTAGACTTAACTAATGATAACCACTCTTCCATAAACACCTCAACATCTGGCCTTTCTGTGTATGCTACACTATTATTAGCCAAGCCACGCCAAGAATAATCATTATACCAAGCACCTTGTTTAGCTTCTCTCATGCGTTTATCTGTAAGATTAGATAGTGATATAAGGGCAGAACGTCTTACGCCACCTACAACAACAATCTCGCCAATCATACATGTAATGTCGTGAACCTCAATAGATGTTAACTTACGACCTTTAGCGTGTACAAATGTGTCCGTTGTAAACTTAAATAATCTTTCTAATGGCTCAGGACCAGATGCTCTACCGCCAAATGTTTTAAGTCGAGCGCCGGCTGGTCGTACCTTAGAGTAATCAATGGTCGGTATGTCACCCTCCCATAAACTAGATAGTAGTTTTTTAAACGCCTTCGCCCACCCAAGTTTGCTGTCCCCAACAACAATAATATCATCGCACTTACTAATACCTTCTGGTATAGATGGCAGCTTATCGATCTCTTGTCTTTCACAACTGAACCCCACTCCTGTTCCGTTCATTAATATATATAGCGCTTCACTAAATGCTCTTTTGTTATTCATAGCTAAGTAGCTGCAGTTATATGCTGATATATTATCACGATCGCAGGCCTCTCCCGCTGTCATCAATAATCTCATTGAAGGCATAACTTCAAGATTTAAGACCGCTTTCCTCAATTTTGGAAGCACATGGTGGAGCCCAGGCGCGTTTGTTTTAATATATAGTACTAACCTATCTACTGTTTCTTCCCATGTTTCACGTCTTTTTTGTTCTGGTAGGTAACGTGCATACTTACTTGCTGCTATTAATTTTTGATAACTATCCATTATTTTCCTTTATGATAAGTCTGATATAAATGATTTCCATCGGCCGTCTACTTTTTTCCAACCCTCTACTAGTAATACCCAATCGGCATCTCTTAAGTGAGGTGTGTATTCGGAGTCAGTAATCTTATTAATCCGTGCATTCATGTTACCGTAAGTGGTTACCTGAATTGCATGGGTCTCTCCTGTTATAGATATACCTAGTATATCAAAGTTCCACAGGTCTTGTCTAATACGAGCAAAGCTGTTCCATTTCTCTACAACTTGAACTAACTTATAATCTCCACTTTCTTTCATTCTTTTTAATGTTCTTTGTGTAGGTGATATAGCCATTAAGCATCTCCTATATCATCGACAAACCTGTCAGGGTCGTTAGTCTTGGGCTTTGGCTTGTTACTTGGTAACTCATTGCCATAGTCATCTTCTTTATCAAACTGTCCTTCATTAGGATGCCCAGAAAATATAGAGTTCCATGCTTTTTCAAATTCTTCATCACTAATTTTTTGTGGCCTACGCCCGCTACCCTTCCCCATTTTCTTCCTCCTCTTTTTTTCTTAACCATATTTCATCGTTAATAGAATCTACATCTGGCTCATAAGTTTCTTTCGGTTCCGGTGGGTTCATATCTCTTTCCATTATTTTACTCCCGTAAATTTAGTGTCAACGCCTACAAATCCGCATGACTGTTTATCTGTTGGTGCAAAGTCAAAAGAACTATCACTATTATGACCAATAGGCATATAGAGATACTCTTCTAATTGGCACATCATAATCATAGCTCCTTGTGTTGCACAATTGTCTTCATAATACTTAAGAGCATGATCGCAATTAATAAAATTACTTACATACACTAAATCATTATAACTCTCTGAATATGAAACTGCCATTACAAAGTTCCCTACTCCTACTTTGCTGCCATCAGCCTTTGCGTTACCTAATGTAAGCACCGCATAAAAAACTATAATCAAAGCAACAATGGCAAGATGCAATATTGATACAGCTGCTAAGCTACCCCAATCTTTTAATCTTTTCTTTGCGCTTTCGTTCTTTTTAATCCACGCTTTTAGCTCTTTCCTTTTCTTTGCTTCATTCTCTTTCCATATACGTACCTTTTCCTGCTCTTTTTTGTATTTCATAAAAGCTTTATTTTTATATCCTAAGTAAGCCATTATCCTATATCCTCCATTAGTATCTTATGTAAATTACGTTGTGTAGCATATTTTTCTTCCCATCTTTTTTTACCAATTGTATGTATACCCATTTTACCTTGATGATGATAGTGACATAGTGGTATCATATCTTTATCTTTCATTCCCATACCTGTGTTATCTCTAATGTGATGTATATTGCATGGCGGCAAATCAATAACTTCTTCAAAATGACGACATATCATACATCCGTATTCAACCATCTTTTGCATGTGGGCTTTGTATGCTTTAGTAACCATACTGGTCCATGTCTAATCTAAATCCTAAGCCGTAAGCAAATTGAGCCACCTTGTCATAGTATTCATTAAATGTTTTAATACTTAACTGAGCTGTCGATGGCACCCTTGTTATTTCTTCATTGCCTACTAATTCTTTAAATGATAAATATTTATACCGCATTAGATCGTGTACTTCTTCAGTGCTATGTCCTAAGTAGCTACTCATTTCAGTAATTAATGACCAATAAAGTTTATTTTGTTGATGCGACCTACTGTCTTTGTGTTCTGATACTTCAACGTCATAAAACTTATCCGGGTTTAAATTACCAAAGAGACTTTGAATTGATGCCTCGGCGTTGCCTGATATTTTTTTCTTCAATGTCGTACCCCCTTGATTTATATACTTTGTTTGTTTTTAACTCCGTTGCTTTAAATTCTATTTTGTCTCCAAACTCTTCTTTAAAACTTTTAATAAAGTCTTTAATTAGCATTAGTAAGATTCCTTATATTGAAACGTTTCTGGTACATAACCAAATCCCCATTTAGTTTCTACACCTCTTCCGTGTCTTTGTTTTAACAAATAAACCGTGCAAGGTGGCTGATTCATTATCTCTGAATTTAAACCACTGTTCAAAGCTTCCTCCTCCCTTGCTTTATTTCTATGTACTGAGAAAACATTATCTACGAGATTAGTAAGATTTGCGGAACCGGCCACGTCAAATTTGGATGCTCTACCATGCTCATCAGCTGTTTTTCTACTGTGTGCTACTAAAAATATATGTATACCTAAGTCTCGAGCGGCAACGGCAACTTTGTTTGCAAAAGCTTTTTGACCATTTAAGTCGTCTTCATTAATTCCGCATTTCATAAGTGAATCAATTACCATCAGCTTCACGTTTAATTTCTCTGCTGCGTAATAAATTACCTCTAAAACCTTAGCCGATGATGTTTCACCTGCTGGGTCATATAAATATAATTTATGTTCTAGCTGTCCTAAGAAATCTTTAATATATTCGTAGTTAGGATTGGCCTCACCTGTTTGTTGACACATTCTACCTAGTGTTGCTTTAGGTAACATCTCAAAAGAAGCAATCATAGTTTTCTCATGCTTCATTAAATGTAACATAACAAAATTGAGCCAGGCACTTTTACCGTGTCCTGAATAGCCCGTAACTAAACTCACTTCACCCATTCGAACCTTAAAGTCATAAACTGTTTTGTCAAATGGTAATTCAATACCACCTGTTAAGTCATCACTAAAATATGATTCAACTGCATCAAGATATTCAGATGGCCTTTTAATCTTTAAGTGTTCTTGATTATCTCTTTTACTCATATAACCGGCTACCTCTTTATCGGTAATGAGTATATCCTCTAATGTTTGTGCTGTCATTTTATTCTCCTTTTAATATTATAAGCTTGCCATTTAAATTTGCATTCTTAATAGCTTCTACATTATTTTTACCATATGCTACTAAACAAGATGGGGCATTAGCACATTGACCTTGCGTTCCGTCAACATAATGAAACTTTAATCTTCCTTTAAAGAAAAATATTGCATCAGCTTTATCCCATACTTCATAATGAAAACCTAATGTTTCTGTTCTTGCAAATATTAAAGTCATGCCATTTCCGTGTGCGGCTAACTTATGAATCCATTCAAATGTTTGTCTTCCATACGGAGGATTACACCAAACCCTGCCATGCCACTCTTTTGTAAAGCCATCATCATTTTTATTATAATGTATTTTCGCAGTGTCCCATGGTCTGTTAATTGGTGTACATGGGTCAATATCAAATTCACCTAATGATTTAATTATTTCAGGTGGCGTTAACCACTCATCATTATTCTTTGTATTGGTGTTAAATGTTTTCATACTTTCTCCTATTTAGTATGGCTATATGCGTCTCTTACATTCCCTATTGCTTTTAATAAACGATCGTGCTCTTTGTCTGTTAGTTTTTTACCTTTGTTTATATCAACACTTGCTAAACCTATTATTAACACCTCATCTCTTATCATCTTTAATACTGAATATGGATTAAAACCTTTTTCTTTTACCTGCTCATTATAATCATTAGAAGGTAATATATCTTTAAATGTTAACCCTACTGCACCTAACACATCTTCTGTTTGGCAGCCAGCAAAACAGTTCATCATTATTCTTTCACCATCTCCTTGCTTTATTCCCAATGAATTACTTTTGTCTTCATGAGCTGGGCAGCGACAAGAATATTGGCCACCACCCGTTTCACGAACTCCATCAAATCTATTTAATAAGTCTTCTATATACACCGTTTAACTCTCCCTTTGGTATGTTGTGTTTTAGTTTATTTACTTTACAAGCCCCATGAGCTGTCTCTCGGTCTATACCACACCACCAATGCTTATCAAAAATATGCGCGGGGCTTTTACACCCCTTACATATTCTCCTCTCCTTAGAAAGGGACATCAGCGCCTTCAACAGCCGCATTACTGCCAGCTTCTGAAGCCTGCAATTGTGGCTCAGATAACCTACCAGATAAATACTTAACCCCTGATTTAGATTCTCTAACCCATGCAGCCATTCTCATGTCTTTACCATTTTCTAATGTTACAGTACCAGTATAATCTGGCCTTGCTTCATTGTCACCTTTGTCCTGTTTAAATAGGGCAAAGCTATTGGTATTGTCATATTGTTCAGCCATGTTTAATTCCTCCGTTTCTAATTTTAATAACAAGATCCTCAATTTCAATATCAAATTGTCGAATCGCTTCATTAAGAGATTTAATTACCTCGTCGTCTCTTTCGACTTTTACAATTTTCAGTTGTAAATCTGGTGGGAAATCTGGGTGATACGAACAGAAAACCCCATAATCACTTTCAGTACATTGTATCTGATGTTGCACCTGGTAAATATAATTTTTAGGCATTTTATCAGACATTAAATTATAACTGTGTGTTACCGGCGTAGGACATTTTATTTCTAAAATTGCATCTTCATTTCTTATTAACCCATCAGGACTTGCTGACGTGTTAGGTATAGTAGGGTGGTCAAATGACCCACACAATGCAACTTCATTCCCACTTACTGCAGAATATAAATCACGAGCTGCGGGCTCCCGTTCAATTCCGTCTCTCATTGCTTGATTCATTTGAATTGTGCTTGCAGATTTCCCAGTAATTCTTTCTATAGCAAGTTCCATTCTTAATCTGCTTTTGTAAGTGCTTTCACCGTATTTAGTCTTTTTCATTAAGTCATTAAGACGTGACGCGGTTATTTTACCGGTTCTAGCAGCATGCCATTCTGCGCTACCCTGGACTAACTGCTCGTTACTCATAAAAAGTCCTCCTGTTGTTTAACTGCATTTTTAACCTCATCGGCCGAGGCAAGTGATGTATCAATGCCTATACCATACATTCCTAAAGCTCTACCTATTGCAGAAGTTTCACAATTCTCTATATACGATGTTTTGTTAATAAAGCTTGAACCTTCTTTTTCGTAGGCATGGCCTGTTGCTACTGTAACACTGTCCACAACAATTTCTGCTTTAAACATTACTTGACTATCTGCGTTGGCCAATATTGATGTTAGTATTTGACCTTGTGGGTGTAAGCGTCTAAACTCTTTTACTCGTTCGTTTACAGTTATGTATTGCTTACCTTTTATATCTATGCTTTCCATAATTACTCCTATATTATTATCCCTTACAATATATATATAACATATACCCTAAGCCTTTGTTTTATATAGCCACAGGCATTTCCATAGGTTTTTCTGTTATATTATTTTGCAGTTTAACATAATCATTAATGAATGTATCAGGGTTATTAGCTACATCATCGATCGTAAAACCGTTAGCAAAATCAATAAAAGTAGCCTTGCTTAACGCATTAGAAGTTAATAAAGATGCGACACGGGTTCGTTGTGTGCCATAAATATGAGCGTTTAACAACACAAATTCCATATCACCTGTTTCTATGCTTAATGTGTTAGCTAATATGTTATTCAACATTCTAAATGATATTGTGTCATATACTAAACCTACAGCCAAATCTGATGACCTCATAATAACCTGCATATTAAGTTTGTTATTAATTATGTTTAAGTTAAAGCCGACAGGACACGGTACATTTGTTGCCTCAGGCATTGTATCAAAGTTTGCGTCCCAGGTGTTAATATAAACTCTTCTTGATGATGGGTCTTTTCTTAAGTTATCAATTGCTAACTTTATTTGGTCAACACCTAAACCTGAACGCCATCTGTAACCGTAAGATGCATCAACAAGATTATTCTCTTGCCATGGTGTCCACATTTTTGTATACTTGTTTAACTCTGTGCAATCTTTAGTTCCTGACAAATACCAAGCAACTTCAGCTGCGGCACTTTTTAAATAAACTTTACGGCCACCTACAATTGGTATGTTATTGTCTTTGTGTAATAATGTTGCAACACGCGGAAATTTACTTACCTTGTCATTTGTTCTTTCATTATCAGTTTGCTTTTCTGTTAATGTTCTTACAAGTATGCTTTTGTATTCTGAATGATAACTCATTTGTCACCTCTTTCTTTGGATGCCCATAAAGCCGCATAGTTAATTAAGTCAATTAATGTATCTTCTAATGATTCATAGTTTACTTCTTTTGTTTCCATTAAAGATTTTAATCTGGTAGTTTTTAAATGTATCATTTGCATATATGATTTTCTACCGTATAAAAAGTAATCATCAGGTTTAATTGTACCGTTGTTATAATCCTCGCCTTTCTTCTTTAATATCTCTGAACATTCTTTAAGTATTTTATAAGCTTCCATTAGTGTAAGTTCTCCTTTGGCTGCGGTATAAATTCAATATCTATACCATTAAATTGGTTAATTAAATCTATTATAACTTCTTCCGGTTGGTCCATAAGTATAAGTGATAGTTCAACTATTAAGTCTTTTTTATCCATTATAGTATATCCTTAAATGTTGGTGACTTCCAACCTACAGGTTTCTTAACACCTACTTTGTGATCTGTAACATCACCCGCATATTTTAACATATTAGCTGAATGAACTCTGTTAAAACATTTTTCCCATTGCTTTGTAGATAAGCCCATCATTTTAGCAGTTCCTAAAGCTACATAAACCACATCAATTATTGCATCAACACAACCCTCTAAATCTTGGTCGTTGTGAGCTGTAATTAATTCTTCAGTTTCTTCAAGTAAATGCCTATATCTCATTTTAACATTATCATCTGTTAAAAGTGTTGGCTTTTTATTTGTTTCTATATTCATCTTTTTAAGAAACTTACTTACGTCTGAATACATCATTAAACATTCTCCTTTAGATAATTGTTAATTAATTTACCTTGCTCTACTGCGGTTAATTTATAAAAGTCTTTATTTGTTTTGTATATTTCATTTTTGACTACTTCTATTTCATAATCATTACGTTCTATTTTTTCTACTGCTTTCCAATATTTTCCTTGTGTGTCTCTAAGCAAAGTGTCTAACATTGGATAATACTGTGGCTGACAATCAAATGATTTAACAACTTGCATAACTTTTTTAAAAGTCATTCTTTCATCATTTTGTAATTGTTTACAGTATAAAGCTAAACCTTCTTTTCTTGCTACTCTTCTTTTTGATGGGTAAGCATCGTGAATACTGTTGTATTCATCTTGTCTTTGCTCTGACTCAATCATTTTTTGTAAACCTGTTGCTTTACCACCTTTACTAGATATTTTTTTATGCAAATTTGTTGATTCTAAATCAGCTGTAACTTTAGCATTAAAGTAGTTATCATCTGCATCTAATTCCCAAAACTCTGATAAAATATTATCATATATTTCTTTAGGTATTTCACTATTTCTTTTCTTTAGACTTACTAATGATTTATCATCTAATACACCTCTTTTTCTATGTGCTTCCCAAATCAACGTTAGATAAGCATACTTTTCAAATACACTTAAATGCACAGTATCAGCAATAAATGATTCAATATAGTGTGAATAATAAAAAATTGATTGGTTAATTTGTTTCTTTGCTAGGTTCATAGTTCCTCCGTGTTATATATTAATCTTATTCTTACTCTTACTCTTACTTATACTCTTATTGCTTTAAATCTTGTTTTTGTTGTTATTGCTTACTCACAGTCAATATATCAATATTTTGTTAACTTGTTTTCAGCAATAAAACAATAAACTTATTTCCTTACAGTATATATATAACATTTGCTGTAAGTCATTGATTTTAATAACAACCGTTAGAATTACATATTGTTAAGCCATCATCATAGATAAAAGTATTGCTGCCGTCATTTTTAGGCACAACAAAATACTCAATATCCCCATCTTTAATCACATAACCTGATTCTTCAGCACCTTTAATAATCACTAAACTGCCATCAGATTTCCAGATCGTATTGTCACCAGAGTTTGATGTTGACTCACTGAAGAAAGATTCACCTCCAAATAAGTCATCAGCTTTAGCGCTGCCAATGGTGTTTTTTGCAAAAATAAACACTAATGCAACCATTAAAAATGAATTGAAAGCACTATATTTTTTCATTACTTATTCTCCTTACATATTATCATTTTAGCCATCATATTAGACTTGTCGCCTAACTTTGTAATAGCTTTTAATATTTCCTCAGACTTGTCATAGTCTTTAGATGCTTTATACAAAATACATAAATCTTCTATTGTTATTTTCATTATAATACCCCTATATTTAAGTTATCAAAGTCTATAATTGCTACTGTAATTACTACAGTCCAAATCATAAACACCACTGCTATATCTTTCCAATTTGTATCATTCATCATCTTTATTTCTCTTTATTGATGTTACACCTCTTGATTTATCACCATACATTTCAGCACCTACAACATCTTCTAATTCGTTACCATAAGAATTTACTGTGTAACCACCTGTGCTGTTTGCGATTGTATAGCTGTTTGATAAATCGCCTGTACCTCTTGCTGCCCCGCCCCATGTTTCATCAACGGCGGTTATTGAGTATTTGCTTTTTGTTGCAAAAGCTTTTAAAGCTTTTTCATAGAAGCCCCAAACTGTATTTAAGGCTTCTTCTTTTTCAGCTTCATTAACGTATGCTAATTTTTGTATTCTTTCAGCAACGTTCATTATATACTCGAATCTTTTAGATTCAGGTATGTTTTTTACTGATTTGTTAGACATATATGATTTAGCTGTCTTTACAAATTTTACTAATTTATCGTTTTTAATCATTTTTGTCTCCTATGACATTTTGTTAATTCTATCTAATGCAGCTCTTGTTTTTTTCCATTCAGAATCATCATTCCAATCAATATCATCAGAAGAGATACCTACTCTGTCAAAAGCTTTACCAATTGCGTCAGCTGTGGCTTTAGATATTCTTGTAGAGCCGTCGCCATTTAAACCTAACTCATAATTAGATTTGATTACTTTAGTACCTTTGATATCAGCTGCAATACATTTAATATCAAATGTATCTTTGCTATTTCTAGCTTTTAACACGTCAATCAATTTGTATAAGTCTAACAAGTTTGCTTCAGTATCAGCTACAATTTTAGCAGTTTTGTTATTTTTTTTCAGTATTAAAACATTCATATTATATCTCCTTAGTTTGTATGAAATTACATTATATACACGTTTTTAAAAAAAGTACACTATTTATTTATAAATCTTTTAGCTAATCTGTCGTAACAGTATTCCATTACGTTTTCATTAGCTACCCATTTACCTTCATCGTTCTTTTCCATCATTGTTACTACATCTTCTCTTGCTACAACATTTTCATTTTCATCTTTCATTTCAATTGTTTCTATTTCGTACTTTGTAGATGAATCAAAAAATAACCTTCTATCTTTATCTTGTATTAACAAGCTATACAATTTGCCTGTCCAAGCGTCAACTAAAGTTTTTGCGATCGTATCTTTACCTGCCACCTTTCCTGTAAATATACCATTAAACTCTAACTCATCATCAGCAGCCAAACTAGCTCTTTTGTCATTTAAGGTTACATAACCATTAACAGCATCTACTAACCTGTTTAATACACCATCGTTTCCACCGTTAAATGCGTCGATTATATCCTCACCATTTTCAACAATTTCGTCTGTTTTTTCTTCATCACCAATTAACTTATTGATGTCTTTCATATTATACTTAAACATATTACACCCCTTTTTTCATTAAGTTTGCGAATGAATAATCATTATAATCACCATTCAAATATCCAATATCAGTCTCTACAATGTCTTCACCTGTTGTCATTGCATAAACAATTCTTGAAGCTTTATATATTACTTTATCAATTGTTATGTTAATTGAAGTAGTACCAACCCATGTTGCAGATTTTCTAGTTACTTTTGACAATAACTTGTTGTCTTCAATTATAAAGTTATCTTTTAAAAACTGTATATCTAATACTAACCTATTATTTCTCTTTACTTTTTTCATACCTGTAAAGAACGTTTTAGCATTGTATGTTTTTAACTCTAACTCTTTTTCAATTTCAGCAATTTTATTTTTTGCATTTTTTATGATCGTATTGTAACTCTCTTCTTCAATATTATCAAATGTAGCTTTGTCAACTTTGTAATACGTCATTTTGTTACCTTGTATCAAACTCATAAAATCACTTAAGAATTCAACTTTTCTTTTTAAATCATTTTCTAATGTTATTATATTCATTATTTATTCTCCTTTAATATCAGCTTTAGTCCAAAATAACTTTGAACCTCTCATTTTGTAATCTCTATCACACATTGAATCGGTTGATTTATCGTCACCTCTCCAAGTGTATCTAGGTATTTCAGTTAATGTATCTTTAACAACACCTGCCATAACATCAATTGCATATCTTCTTCTTGACGTTGAATTAGTGCCATAAGCAGCTTTGTCTAATTTACCAACATATTTAGTAGTTTTCATAATATCTCCTTAGTTAAAATTATATTGTATACACATATTTAATAAAAGTACACATATTTTTAAAATAAACATTCACCACATTCTAACAACATAGTTTTATATAAATCCCTTGTCGTTGTTACTTTCTTTTTAACACCAGTTGATTTAACAATCAAATCGGCCTTAGTGCTGCAAAAGAAATCAGCTTCTCTTTTGCTTAAAAACTTTCTTACAATATAACCGTCTTCGTCAACAGCCATGTGCGTAAATACTCTATCCATAATAATCTCCTTAATGTATTGTTTCAGTTATTTTGTCATATATTTCAGCTAAGTATTCAGTATCATAGGTTTCAAGTATTACTATGATTGCTTCTAGCATTTCGTCTCTATCCATTACTTTCCCCTAAATTGGTGGAGTAGAGGGGACTCGAACCCCTGTCCTAGATGCTAAATTAATTTTACACCTAGTCGAAACCTTAACTACCCCGTTCATATATTATATAACATTTGCCCTAAGTGCTTGTTACTACACTCTTTTTAAGAATGTAGTAACATAAGACATGTACACTTTTACTGTGTTACCGTTTGAAGTTGAGAATGTTACAACTTCGTTTTCGCCTGACTTCGATGTTACAGTTAATGCATAGTGCGTTTTACCTGTTGCATCAATTACCATGCTAGCGATTTTACCCCCAAACTTAGTATATACAGCTTTTAAGTTTGATTCAAAAGCGCTTGTCATTTCGTTAGACATGTTGCCTAGCACAGTCACTTTGAATTTAGTACCGTTAGTTTTGATTTTCATTTTCGTTCTCCTTATTAATCAACATGCTTTATTGCTTGTTGATATATATATTATACGACGTTTTTACTGCTTTTTGTAACTTTTGCAAAATTATTACAATTTTTACAATTCCGTTACAATTGTACGATCTTATTAAAAGTTTGCTTCAAAAGCCCAACAAGTTCCTTTTACCCAAGTTCCAATATGTATATCAGATTTATAATATAACCATAATGCAGTTACATTTTCATTTCCATCTTTATCAAAACTTGTTTCATAGTATTTTGATTTAGTTAATGAATCAGTATTAGAAACTGAACCTACTAACTTATCTTCAAATTCCCATTTTTTCATTTTACCCCAATCTGTAGCATTCATATCATTTCTCCTTTAAAATTATATTATAAACTATTTTTTAACAAAAGTACACATAATATCATTATAATCCATTAAACAAAATGTACCACTTTTTCTTATGTCTGTTTCAACAGCAATCATATCCACGTCATAGAAAGCTTTGATAATTTTAATAACTCTTGCTGCAAAACATTTAGGCACTTCAAAATCTGCCTCAGTTAATTTAATACCACCCGCCCCTTCTAAATAAAATAAAATATCTGTATCAGCAACCATAATCGTTCTCCTTTAAAATTACATTATAAACTATTTTTTAACAAAAGTACACTTATTTATCAACCATTTCAATGTTAATGATTTTAACAGTAAAATCGTCATAATCCATTAAACAAAATGTACCATTTCTTCTTTCACCTGTTTTAATAGCTATCATATCAACATCATAAAAATCTTTAATAATTTTGATAACTCTCGCTGCAAAACATTTAGGTATATAAAAACCTTCGTCCAATGTAGCACAAAAACTATCAATACCTCTA
>Ga0209092_10002979_pt1 | contig 15096 bp, 6 predicted proteins | sample FraStrMetagenome_FD_187446 | JGI IMG/M metagenome (GOLD analysis project Ga0209092, IMG submission 187446) | Marine eukaryotic phytoplankton communities from Arctic Ocean - Fram Strait ARC3M Metagenome (SPAdes) (version 2) | ecosystem: Environmental > Aquatic > Marine > Oceanic | place: Fram...
TCGATGTGTATATACAATAAGTCATTCAAAATATATATGCTTCTGTAACTTTGTAATTTTGTCATTTATATGGGGGAAAATCCAAGGTGATGAGGTTGAAGTTGAAAAATTACTTATCGTAATTTTTTAAAATAGAATGCGAAAAAAAATTTGTCATTAGCTAAACGCCGATTTAGCGAATTTAACAAAAAAATCGCCGATTTAGCGAATTTTCTCGGAAAAAAACCTCCCGTGGTATATTTACTTCAAAATCCCATCACAAGAGAACAGATTGCGATGAAATGAATCACGCGAAAGGTTTTGCGCGGAGTTCTGTAAATATATTCAACGCCTATTAGTTTCCCTCTTCTTCAGTAACTATCTCGGGAGGGGAGTAGATTCAATTCTGCATTATACATTTCCAGCCCATTCATCCTCTTTCAAAGTTGCCGGTTTGTGACAATTAAACGACTTACGTGTATCTCTCTCTATTCCTGTGTCATAAGCAATTTAAGACTTCAGTCGTGGCAAGAATGCAAAGCCGGCGCGTGACTCTATGGCATGGGAGCAGCCCCATGCCACAACTTATCTCATACCTACGCGCACGCACACAACATGCCCAAATTACACATTTTTTCCATGTATCTCTACCCAACCCGATAACCCGTGTAAATCAAAATGAAGGATTAAAGTCAGGGGACATACGCAAACCAATTGCAAATTGAACACGTATCTACGTTTCTAGCAGTGACGCATTCGAATCCAAAGCAAAATGTTGTTTTGTTCCATCACTTACTTACATGTCAAATCTCACATTTCTCACAATTCGATTACACAATATATTGATATATAAGTTCACGATATCCTACAACAATGAAATTATTCGTCGCCGCCCTTTCCATCACTGCTGTTCATAGTTTCGCCTTTGTTCCTTCAAGGTCGAATGCAGCTTTAACACAGCTCGATGCAGTTAAAATCTTCTATGGAACCAGTACCGGTGAGTACATGTATTTATTTTCACGTTTCACAACGAAAGTCATCAACTTTAGAAACAATCTCGAACGTTAACCTAACCTCATCGCTTAACCTCATAACCTATTATTCAAAGGCAACACTGAGACGTGTGCAGGCTACATTGCTGCGAACATTGATGGAGCCGAGGCCGAGTATATTGATGACGCTAAGGACGAAGATTTTACTGGAGCCGACGCATTGATTGTAGGTGCACCTACTTGGCACACTGGTAGCGATGAGCAGCGCTCTGGAACTCCATGGGATGATTGGCTCTATGATACTCTCCCCAGCCTTGATTTGAAGGGAAAGAAGGTTGCCATTTTTGGATGTGGTGACCAGGAGAGTTACAATGATTACTATTGTGATGCTGCTGGCGAGCTTTACGATAAGTTTGTTGAGGCCGGATGCGAGGTTTATGGGTTTACAAGCACCGATGATTACAATCATTCTGAGTCCAAGGCCGAGCGTGATGGTAAGTTCATCGGTTTGATGTTTGATGAAGATAACCAGTACGAAATGTCTGAAGGTCGTGCGAAGAACTGGATGTCTCAGCTCAAGGAAGAGAGCTTTATGTAAACTCGAGTAGTGTCACATAGAAAATATTATATATCAATTGAAAAGTTAAGCGATATAAGTATATCTCACTATTTGAATTAAATACGAGAAACGAAAAATTAATATTCCATAAAATATAACCTAGACGGGAACTACACCAGTATGTCTCTATTTGATGTCCATTTTGAAAACGGTTCCAAACGCTAGCTTGCAATCAGATGTTTTCTGTGTGTTTCAATTTACTTACCACTGACATAATGATGTTTAATGTTTGTTATTCACGTTTCCAATTATTTGAGAGAACGCAATGAAATAGAATGTAACAGCAAATCCTAAAAGAATATTGATTTTCCCTTGAAACGATTACGTAAAGGCGATATGAAGAAAGTAATTCTTCAATTATGTAGCATCACGCACAACTTCCTACCATTATGTATTCTGCACGTTTAAAATTATTAATACGGATCAAATATTTCTAGAATAAACGTCAAGTGGATCTCTGTTAGGAATGGATTATTACGATCGACAACCGGTGGGCACGTATAATTTTGGATAGACATGTGTTAGTAGATTGTTTAATACTTCGAAGTAACTTATAGCTGCAGAAAGTTTCAATCATGGCATCTTACAAACTTAATCTTACAGATTTATTGAATACGAATAAAAATGTTAATTTGATATACGATAATCACGATTATACTGACAATATTCATGGAATAGGAAGAAGACGATAAAACAATTAGTAAACAGCCTATTCTTTTGAAATAGTTTTGATTGCATCGATCGGTAACAAACTGAAAACGAATCTAAAAATAGACTCATTCTTCACCGATTCATGTAATCTAATACAGATACTTTCCTCGGCCAACACCAGCATTACAATTTGGTAGCATGACAAAAGTTTCGTATGATAAGGATATAAATGGTATGGATTATGGGAGAGAAAGCCTTGGTTGAAGAAATTAATATGAAACACTTCAACAAAATATATCAATGCTATTTCAGTTGCAAAAGCCGATTGATACTAGATGATGAACTAGGATAAGGGCCATAACATACGTTATGAGTGTTTGCGCTTAATGTTATAAAAGATTAACATGTAAATATCAACAAGTTCACCATAAATATTGTTAATTTGAATAATCACTGATAAAGTATCTGTTGTGAGTCAAAGTACACCTAACTCATATTGGAATTTCCCATTGGACTCAATTCGAAATTTCACTTTCAAGGATTCTGAAATCTCTACTGCATCGGTTCTGAAATGTTTAAGTAAATGCTAAGAATTATAGTATCGAACCAAAGTTTATTCCCGTACATCTTAAAATATCAAATATTTTTGCTTGATCGATCTAATCATCCGAAAAAGACACAAACTCTTTGGTGATATCAAGCAAGTAATGAATACCGGTACAACATAAAGGACATGAAAAAAATAATTCGATATTGACAAAAATAATCAAATAAATTTTTGAAAACTAAGAAACTAAGGGAGTACCAAATTTTTATTCGATACCAAGAACACAGCTTTCCTTTGAATTTTTTAAAATTTAAAATTGTAAAAATTAAAAAAAATTAAACATTATACTTATTGGCACCATTCTACGCTCGAAGATATGTTTGTCATCATGGGTCCATGTGAGCTTCGATCCTTCGGCTAAATCTTTCTTACTTCTTGGTTTACTCTGATCTTCAAACCTTGCTTGTCGTTCAAATTCTCTGATTAAACATCACTCTTTTGAGGTATTGATTTTCGACCAAAGTTATAACGCCGAACAGACAAATATAAGATTTACGTTACTTAGGATTAAAAAGGTTAATGCATATTTTAATTTTGAAAAGTAGTCCAAAAAATAAGAAAAATGTACCAACATTCACCGAGAGTGGCAAATAATGTATTAAAAACAACGATTTTTCAGGTTTTCATAGTATCACCTTCTCCAACAAAAAGAACTGGCTCGTTAGAACTGGACTTGTTTCCCGCGGCACTGAACTCAGTCGCTACTTTCACCCTATTATCATAAAGCAGTATTTCGAGTTAAATCATCAATTCTATTTAAGCCTGTCTTCTTCCCTTTGTGAACGCCACGCAAACATGTTTACAAATATTTGGAATTTTTTCTTTCAAAGAGATGTCAATACCACATTCAATGCACTTTTTTCATTTTAGCTTTTTTACATGAAGAATGACGCCTCGGAGAAAATAATTCGACAAGTGAAGATCATTACTACTTCGAAGTACACATTATTTACGCTCGTTGCTCTACAATATACGCCCGTACATGTAATCAATTTACATATCATTTCAGTCGTGGCAAGAATGCAAGCCCGGCATGTGACTCTATGGCACGGGAGCAGCCCCATGCCACACTTGTATCTCATATCTACGCGCACGCACACAACATGCCCACAGTAAACAACAAAATTCACATACATGTATATCTCTATCCAACCCGATAACTCACTGTGTAAAATCAAATCGAAGAATAAAAAAGCAAAGAACATACGCAAACCAATTGCAAATTGAACACGTATCTACGTTTCTAGCAGTGACGCATTCGAATCCAAAGCAAAATGTTGTTTTGTTCCATCACTCAAATCTCACATTTCTCACAATTCGATTACATAATTTATTGATATATAAGTTCACGATAACCTACAACAATGAAATTATTCGTCGCCGCCCTTTCCATCACTGCTGTTCATAGTTTCACCTTTATTCCTTCAAGGCCGAGTGCAGCTTTAACACAGCTCGATGCAGTTAAAATCTTCTATGGAACCAGTACCGGTGAGTACATGTATTTATTTTCACGTTTCACAACGAAAGTCATCAACTTTAGGAACAATCTCGAGCGTTAACCTAACCTCATAACCTATTATTCAAAGGCAACACTGAGACGTGTGCAGGCTACATTGCTGAGAACATTGATGGAGCCGAGGCCGAGTATATTGATGACGCTAAGGACGAAGATTTTACTGGAGCCGACGCATTGATTGTAGGTGCACCTACTTGGCACACTGGTAGCGATGAGCAGCGCTCTGGAACTCCATGGGATGATTGGCTCTATGATACTCTCCCCAGCCTTGATTTGAAGGGAAAGAAGGTTGCCGTTTTTGGATGTGGTGACCAGGAGAGTTACAATGATTACTATTGTGATGCTGCTGGCGAGCTTTACGATAAGTTTGTTGAGGCCGGATGCGAGGTTTATGGGTTTACAAGCACTGATGATTACAATCATTCTGAGTCCAAGGCCGAGCGTGATGGTAAGTTCATCGGTTTGATGTTTGATGAAGATAACCAGGACGATATGTCTGAAGGTCGTGCGAAGAACTGGATTTCTCAGCTCAAGGAAGAGAGCTTTATGTAAACTCGAGTAGGGTTACTTGAAAATAATTATAGAGTAATTTTGATAACATCTATGCTTTAGGTCTTCCAGGTTAAGGAAGAAAGCCTTATATGAATTAGAGTAGTTTTACTTAAAAATAATAACTGAGCAATTTTGACAACATTCATGCTTTAGGTTTGAAATCACCTTTTGTTGGGTTCTGTTCCTGAGAGAGCAGGAAAGAGTTACATCTCATCAACAAATCCTTTGATCGATTATTTGTGTAGCTAGATTCTTTTGCGAGATGTTTGTTGTTGCGAAAATTTTTCTTAGTAGGTATAATTACTTCATTTTCATGGTGTAAAATTTATACTGGTACACTTAAGATCTTTTTCGGAACCTTTTGCGAGGGAGCTCACGTTTATTTGCCAGGGAACAAAACTTACATGTTATTACTAGTACACTTATACAAGATCTATATATTCGTTCTTCGGTATGACGAAGAGTGATCGAGCGTCCTTATGTAGATCCGGCGTTTCCTTGAATTCATAAAGAGCTGCTCTGTTTTGCTTCTCTCTTAATCGATTTTTTTATCTAGTAATGTTTCTTATAACAACGAAGTCGACGACCTAATAAAAATGCTATTCATTTTCAACCAGTACATCAAATTTTTATAATAATAATCTTATACTATCATTTTTATTTTTATTACATATTTATTTTAAATTACAAAGTATTTCAAAATTTTCTTTCTCTCTGATTGTAACTCAAAATTACAATTCATCATCGCCAAAATCATCCTCATCACCATAATCCCCACCAGCACCGCCAGCATACATGTTACGCATGATAGGATTAGCCACCTGCTCAACCTCCTTCTGCTTCTCAGCGTACTCCTCGGCATCTGCCTCCGGATTATCCTCTAACCAATCCAAAGCTTCATCAATCATATCCTCCATTTCCTTCTTGTCTCCAGCACTGATGCTTAATTCCTTCTCGTCATCATTCAAGGTATTCTTCAAATTGTACAAATAACTTTCTAAACCATTCTTTGCATCAATACGTTCCTTGACACGCTTATCTTCCTCGGCGAATTCCTCAGCTTCTTGAACCATGCGCTCGATCTCCTCTTCACTCAAACGACCCTTTTCTGCCGTAATTGTGATCTTCTCGGCCTTGCCTGTACCCTTATCTTCGGCACTGACCTGTAAAATACCATTGGCATCAACTTCAAACGTCACATCAATCTGTGGTACGCCACGAGGAGCTGGTGGAATACCAGTCAATTCAAATTTACCCAATAAATGATTATCCTTAGTCATGGCACGTTCACCTTCAAAGACTTGGATGAGTACAGCAGGTTGGTTATCCTGGTGTGTCGAAAACGTTTGTGATTTCTTGGTAGGAATGACAGTATTACGATTGATCAATTTCGTCATGACACCACCAACGGTCTCAATTCCTTGTGAGAGCGGTGTCACATCCAAAAGTAAAATTTCACTCGTGGCATCACCACCTTCTCCACTGAGAATACCTCCCTGTACGGCAGCACCAAAGGCTACTGCTTCATCGGGGTTAATACCCTTCGAAGGCTCCTTACCACCAAAGTAATCGCTGATGAGGGATTGGACTTTGGGAATACGTGTACTACCACCCACCAGTACAACATCGTCAACCTCACTCTTAGAGACGTCAGCGTCGTCAAGAACTTTACCGACAGGACCCAAGGTCTTCTTGAAAAGATCAGCGTTCAACTCCTCAAATCGTGCCCTGGTCAAGGTTTCACTCAGGTCAAAACCTTCTGCCAAATCTTCAATTTCCAAACGTGCTTGCTGCTGACTCGACAACGCACGCTTGACACGTTCAACTTCCTTACGCAACTTCTGCAAGGCACGTTTATCTTTGCTAATGTCAACATCGGACTTACGTTTCATCATTTTAATAAAGTAAGACATGACACGCTGATCGAAATCTTCACCACCCAAGTGAGTATCACCGTTAGTGGCCAACACTTCAAAGACTCCATTATCAATCGTCAATAGAGTTACATCAAATGTTCCTCCACCCAAATCAAATACAAGAACATTGGCCTCGCCACCCTTCTTGTCCATACCGTATGCAATGGCGGCAGCTGTAGGTTCATTAATGATACGATCAACCTTGAGACCAGCAATGGTACCGGCATCCTTCGTGGCTTGACGCTGAGCATCGTTAAAGTAGGCAGGTACGGTAACGACGGCATTCTTGACCGATTTCCCTAGGAACTCTTCTGCGGTACTGCGCATCTTTTGCAATATCATGGCAGAAATTTCTTCAGGTGCGAAATTGGACGAGGTACCATCGATCATGACGTTGACGACTGGCTTATCTTTATCACTCACGATGTTGTAAGGAACCAACTTCTTATCCGCCTGCACAGATTTATCGGAATATTTACGACCGATCAATCTTTTCACGTCAAAGACTGTGTTTTCGGGGTTGATGGTAGCCTGATTCTTAGCTGCATCACCTACTAGACGCTCACCCGAATCTTGAAAGGCAACGTAGGATGGAGTAATACGGTTACCCTGATCATTGGCAACGATTTCAACACGTCCGTTTTTAAAGACACCTACACAGGAGTAGGTGGTACCAAGATCGATTCCAATAACGGTTTCGATACCGGTAGAACTCTCATCGGCGTAGGTGAAAGAGAATGAGGATGTGAGAATGGCTGTGATGATAACGTCGACGATGAAAGTTGCGGTTGGAATCGAAGGGATTTAAATTTAAAATTTGGATTGGACGTAACCGGAATTTCAAAAAATATAAGCAAATACCAAAATGAGTTGCATTGAAATGAACATTAAACCATGCTAAAATTTCAAAAATACACAAGGTAGCACGCGAAACAAACAGACAAACAGCAGTGGCAACAGGCTTGTAATTTTATGCAGCGACCTGCAATTGAACATCGAATCTTTTCTAGAACATTCCAATCACCACCCCACACCTCTTGCCACTGCTGCCAAATCCCACGCGTTGCATCCAACTAACTAACTAACTAACTACTTTACTTGAAGAATAAAATGAAGCAATTCACACGTACCGGCTGCCACTGCTATACGTTTGAAAATCATGATTGTAGCTTTTTGGTTGTATGTGTATATAATAGATATTGTGTAAAAAATGAATGTAATGTGCGTGGACGTATGTAGTAAGTACAAAGAATAAATACACGAGAGGTAACTTTTTTCCGTAGTAGGATTTGTGTGTATGGGGAGGATTTTGAGGTTCACAGAGGTCGTGCGTTCTAGAAGGTTCTGGAAGCACAACACGTGGAGAGATGTTTTTTGAATTGTTAGGGAGTGGATAGGTTTGTGTGTAGTCGAATGGGAGGGACACGTGGAAGGTTGGAGGGGTGTTCTCGCTTTTTGGAAGTTCGTGTTGGGTGATGGGGATGAAGTCTTTTTTCTTTTGACTCTCTCTGTTTGTGACTTTTTTTATGACTTTTTTCTTTTCAATGACCAAACGATGGTGGGAATGGCAATGGGGAATGGATTTCTAATTTTCATGATGTATTATTAAGCATTCGGTAAATATTTGACAATTAGGAGATAACCTCAAGTTTGGAAGTTTCGGTTGTTGTAGGGGCGTGAATTTCTTGTATTGGTTGATATTAACAATGCATGCTTAAATTTAGTTTCGAATCCAACTTTCTTTATATTGGTATACTTTCGATTAGAATGCGAATTTAATTCAGGTGTAGGATAAAGTGGGATCCTAGTAATCTATTTTATTCCATCAAAATCATTATACCGGTGGTGTCGTTGTTGGATCCTAAAAATATGGCATTCCAAATTAATGATAGTGCTATCGTTGGATCCTCATGAAAAATGAAATTTCATAAATCTCTAGATCAGTTTACATAGGCAACTCAGAATGTGAACCCATGATGGGATTTATGAATAAATCAAACTCCTACTCTGAATTTCCTTCTATTGATATATCACCTTTCCTCAAAACTGGAATATTTGAGATGTCTCGAAAGTAGTACAAATCTTTTGAGTATAGCATGTAAATGCATATCACAACCTAAAATTGATTGAGGAATATTTGCCTAGTCTACAGCAGGTGTGACATGAACGTGTTTGACCAGAGCTTTACAGTGCTTTGATTCTGGCACAACAAGCTTTCAGTTCTCCTCGTCTCACACTGATACTTAATTGCGGGTTCTAGATACTGGGTTAGGGTTAAGGTTAGACAAAGTAGGGTCTCAAGAGCGATGAATATTGCATCAATTACATTCTCAAGTATTCGGAAACGTTTGCAACACCATGACCTTGAAATAGAAGCAATAATAGCCACGACTTCTACATAAAATCAAAAGATAAGCCAACGACTACTCAATCTTGTTGTGATTTTCTGTTATTCAAATTACTTGCCACTGTTCCCCTTTATCAGTCATTTGATCGAAAAAGAAGTAGTGGCAATTTTTGTGGAAACAAAAAATACGCGCCCGAAACTTATAGTAGTAACCCCTAGAACTTTCAGCATAGCCTGAATAGTAGCTTCTTTACTCTTCGAACAACGTTACATTGTAACTAATTATCCAACAAAGGTTTCAAATTGAAGACATTCTTCAAATGTAATGTTAGGGTAAAACGAGAAAATACGATCTACCATCAATATCGGCATGTCATAATTTCCAAACAGAAACACTATACTTGATGCAAAGTAAAAAAGAAATAGTCTGATATTTGAATCAAGAAATGTTTCATATTCCTAATAATATTTAATTTGTAAGAAAAGATGCGCATCATTCCTGCTACTTTGTACTTTGTGATCGGAATAGATTTTCCTGTTTGTGCTGAAATATTCCTTCATTAATTTCGTCGGGTCCTAAACCTTGGGAGTTTGTTTGGAGGCTAGGGGGATTAGATTTGGGAGAATTATGAAAGCGCAATACGTTGGATGAACTGTTTGAGCGACTTCGGGTGCGAGTTCTTCTTGTAGCTTGTCCTAATAAGCACTCGTCGTCATTATTTAATTCGCCAAAAACACCATACTCACTTTTAAGCATATCCCGACTACGTGCCCTTTCTCGAAGTCCAGTAAATGTGGATTGGTCGCTTACTACTGAACCTGCATCAAATGACCCGGTATTACGATGTTGAATACCGCCTCTGAAGCCAGAGGAATTAATAAAGTTTGCGGCGTTGGGGATGTCGCTATGGACTCGTCGATGGCGTGTTCTCACTTTCTCCGACTTCTGTTGACGCAATTCAACGCTAGCCACAGAGCTACTATCTACTTCCGTTGAGAGGCCAAATTTAAAACTCTTGAAATCATCGCTTTCACGTACTACTTCATCGTCTTCCACGTCTGAATACACGCGTACGGACGAATCATCCGCGCTATATGTGTCATTTAATTCATCGACTGGCATCAAAGGTTCAATTAACCCTTCTTTCTTTAAAATCAAGTCACAACGATGTTTTTGCTGTTTGTAAAATACCTCGTCCCTTGAGGACATAAGCGATATAAAACAAGAAACAACTAGCAATGGAAAGATAGCAGAATAGTCACCAGCACCTCCCTCTCCTTCAAAAGATGAGACAGTAAGGGTCAATATGAGCATAATGGCCGTATGTGCGCGAAAAATAACGACATGCGTCGCACCCATTATACAAAGCAACGATACGCAAGGGTAAGCTGACAAGACAGCAAAAATGTTTAACCCAGTGGAATCATAAAGAGCTTCGCAAATGTCGGTTATGACGTAACTAGCGGCAGCTCCAGTGAACAGCGGACCCCAGAATTGACCTCCTACAATACCTGTCCCGAGCCCAACACCAACTGTGATTATCTTCAAAATGGAAAGAGCAAGGTAACACTGAGTGGTATACCCTGAGTAATCGCCTCGCGATGAATCATGCTGGTGCTCAGGTTCTACCATGCACATTGCATAAGCGGTGATATTTTCGATATTCTCGTCGGACACAAAAGGGAGAGGTGTACGCCCTCGATCGATTATACTTTGCAACTGTCCTTCTCCCCAGAACATTAAATGAGGGAAAAACATACAGATAACACCAGAAGTAAATCCCGCGAGTATCCCAACAAACATGGAACGACGCCACCCCTTTTTACCACGATTCAAAAATGCCACAAACTTCTTGTAGACGCTGTCCTTTTCCTGCAATGTCATAGTATGTAATTCTCCGACAAGTGGCAACGATTCTTCATCTGCAAATATATCCTGATCTCTATTTTCAGCACTACCATGATGATGCTCCTCGTGAAATAGATCATGCACATCATGTTTGAGAGTATAACACAATCGACAATACAATTTACCAACACAAGTGCCAATTATCCCATATACGGCAGCGATGTAAAATACATGGCTTGGCAATGTCGTAGCCAGAAATGGGTAATTGAAATAGCCAGTGACTGCATTACCAGTCACAAATCGATTGAAAAGCACAGCTAAAATGGAAGAAAAAATGGACGAAGATAGCGCCTCCTGGTATTCTAAACCCATTCGATGGGGCACCTCTAGTACGAAGAGGGCGCCGGCCATAGGAAAACCGAAAAAACCACCGATCGCTGCTGAAGCAGCAATCATGTTCAAACTTCGACAATACAAAATATTCTGTCTTAGCACAATACCAACGAATGAACCGATCATGCCAGATAGAAGCACAAGCGGAGTCTCGGGTCCAAGACTCAAGCCGGACATCATTGCAAGCGACGAAATAACGAGTACGTATAAAAATGAATCATAGTGTAGAACTCCAAGGGTATGCAGACCTTCGATCCAATTATCCTGTCCTGGAATCTTCTCAGGACTTAAAACCATGGCAGTACTTAAAACAGCACCAAAAATAGTTTGGACTATCCAGATATAATGAGGTAGAGGCAAATGTCCGTCTAAGTCGGTGAAGATACCCTTCTCTAGCAAATAAATAGGAAAGCGTACCCATACAACGTCGATTGCCTTTTCAATGAACATACTCCAAACAGCAGTAAACACGCCGAAAAATATTCCAAACATTGCTGACCAAAAAAACAATTTATTTGAATTTAAACATGGATTATCCACATCAAATACGTATTCTTTGTACAGATTCTTCAATGTTCGTATAATTAGAAATCGACTTCCACTTTTCATATAATTTGAATAAATAATTTACAAATCGTAAGCGATACAGAAATAGGCTTATCAGGATATACGAATAAACTTACCTCGTATTGTCATCAATAGAGTTAGAATTGTCCTTCTTTTCTGGTTTTTCAGTCGTTGATTCAACAAGAACTTCTTTCGGCAACGCCCTTTCCTTCTTTGCATATTCCGAAAACCTTTTTTGTCCCATCATTTGCGGACTTAAACGTTTTTCATTGTCTTCAAGGAAAGACGCGTCAAAATCATCGACAGCCCAAGAGTCTTCCCGTGCATAACTACTAGATCTACGGTTGGTACTAGAACTAGGGTCATTAGAAATAGAAGAGAGTCGTGAAGCTTTAAGTGTACCAATGGCTGATAGCGACGATCGCATATTTTTCTTTGCAGACCTTCTCAGCGGATGAGGAGGAGGAGCATCAGCAGATGCGACAGACGCCAGTAAATCAGGTTCAAGCCCATCGAAAATTGCGTCTGTTGCAGCAGCTCCCATGAAACCCCACGAATCTGCTCTATGCTTCGAATTTCTCAATACATTTTGCTTGCCTTTGGATTGCTTCGGAATTGGACGTGGAATTCCACCTGAACGACGAGGCAAATTACCTCCCGGAAGTTGCGCTTGTGCTTGTGGAGGAGCTCTTGTCTGAATCGACGGAGGAGGAGATGGTGACCGGGCAGACTTTAAGAATGATGCACCAATATCTCCCACACCGGACGCAGAATTACGCTGGCTACCGCCATTTCCTCCTCCTGCTGCTGCACCAACACCATTATTATTTATACTACTATTACTACTACTTCCAGGACGAGGAGGAAGACGTCGAGCTTTACTTGTGGTGGAGAGAGAACCGTACGTGGATTCCATTACATATAGGAACAATCTCTGTATTTAGTTATAGAATTTTGAATACCTAAAGAAAAAAAACGCAACATATGTAAACATCATTTTTAGGTTCATAGAAATAGAATTCTCATCGAGCAAAACACACACATGACATGCCAATGTCTGTGATATCCATCCATTCCTCGATCATAAAAATTACCATCTCATAAAAATTTAGACTCCGGATGTGAATAACTTACCTGGAACGATGCGAAGAGGAGGATGGATCAAGTCGATGAAGATTAACCGGTGTGGTAGTACACCCTTTCTCGTGTGAGTTGTTGTTGGACTCAATCCAAAATATTATGTGAAGGTATATGTCATTCATGTTTGTTTCCACTGCAGTGTAATTAATTTTATACAATTTAGCGCGATTAAGGCATAAATAATGTCTATTTATAGATCCATGAATAGACGTTTCAAGATTTGGTGGAAGAACGCCATCGGAGAGAGGATAAAAGATTCGGTACATTAAGACACTAACTCCAGTGGGGGATACTTATGTAGTGCTAGGTAGATACATTTTAAAGTGGAAGAAAAATAATAGACACGAAAGGATTACACATAAATAAAATAAAAGCATACAGTTAAAAATAATAATAATAATATATATAGCTCCACAACAATGATATAATGCGATGCCATGCGAATATAAATAAAAGAAGTGTAGAACTGGTACGAAAAAGAATTTTGTAGCGATTGCGTTGGAAGTCGGAAATGACAAAATGACTATGTCTGAAAAATGAACAACGAACAGATCGTAGTCTTGCAACAGAAAGAAGATGATAGAGACATTTTCGTTCACCCATTGCTCGCATTTTTCAAATTTCTTGTATATTTCTAATAAGATTTCAATAACCCCTGCTTGCGTAAGCTTGTAACAGATGGTTATAGCGTAATTTGTAAATAGGAGCAAGTAAATAGGAGCTAACATTGAAAAATATGTAGCAAAGAGTGCATGGTGCTTGTAGTAAATAACTTCTCTCAATAAAGCTATGTTGTTTTTGCATGAGAAATAGGACAATTCATTTGATACTAAACATCAAGAATTGCAATGAAGCTGCTCTAAATTTTCAAGATAGCAAACTTCTCAACTTTGGATACTATGAAATTTAGGTCAATCTATAAAAAGTTGCAGAAACGAGAATTGCAAAAACAATGATAAAAGGTGCTCTTTAAAAATGTCTGCAGTGAGTCTTGTACCAAAAATCAGATCAGTATATTAAAACGAATTATCTTTTACCTCGAGGAAAAATTTTCTTCGATCTAATACTTTCAGCAGATAAAAATTGTACAGACTCAACATTCACGAAAACATTAGTTGCTCAAAAACATTTTCAATTTAAAAACGATCATCGATGAATTTTGTCTGGACAGGTTCCTGAATATTCAAATGTTTCATGACAAGATCGAGCTTGGAATCCACTGTACCAAGTTTAGCCTCCAACCCATTAATACGACCTAACAACTGCTCAGTTCTACGAATCTGCCCAGTATCTCCACGACTTTTCATCCTCTTTTTCAACTCCTCAACAATTTCTGTAACCAAAGCGGTATTACAACCGCATCCTGGAGAGACCGGCCCAAAATTGGACTGCAAATGAACGAAGCAACAGCAATTACCGATATCCACTGACCCTAGCTCACCATATGGCCTCCTACTATTATTCTTACCACATATGAACGTATCTCTCTTTACTACCTCCTCCGGTTCAAGATTAAGTATCGTCTGAAAGGGTGCTGCTCCAAAATGGATGGGGAAACATATCAGCCAAAGACAAAAGTCACACGAGACATCGTACTCAAGGTAGCCATAATGGGCAGGAGCATCTTCTGTGAAGGGGGTAGCTTTATCCATTTCTTATTTATAAAATGGTGATTAAAAATTGCAGGTGTAAAAGAAATATTCCGTGAGAGCAAAATGTAGATCTACGTCAATTTCCTGTGCAAGAAGTTGAAAATTTTATTTGTCTATTTTTTGATACACTTTCTGTATTTTTGAGAGAAAGAAATACTGGTAATTGACTGTGTATTCGTGATTTGTTTGGTTTTCTGTAGTGATTGATTTCTACTGTAACGTTGTGGGTGATTAAATTATTCTTTAATTATGTGTGACGTTTGTGTTGAGTGACGTTTTGTACAGGTGTCAGTTGGGGGTGGTTCGCATTCGAAAC
>Ga0209092_10002980_pt1 | contig 15094 bp, 9 predicted proteins | sample FraStrMetagenome_FD_187446 | JGI IMG/M metagenome (GOLD analysis project Ga0209092, IMG submission 187446) | Marine eukaryotic phytoplankton communities from Arctic Ocean - Fram Strait ARC3M Metagenome (SPAdes) (version 2) | ecosystem: Environmental > Aquatic > Marine > Oceanic | place: Fram...
TTCTGTTATCTACCTTCAATTAACAATTTTTTAACACATATTCATTAAATCAAACTTCAAATAAATTTAACAGGTCAAATCGATATTCTTTGACAGTTATTTAAACCAAAACAAGGCACAATCATTAAAGTGCATACAATGCAACCGAATATAAATCTACAACGAAACAAAATGACGAATATCAAAACTTCAGAAATGATAGATTCATTCTTAATTTTAAAATTTTATTAAATCGGATTAGTATGAAAAAAAATTCACTAATATTAGTACTATTCTTTTGCGCTTTAGGGACAATGATGGCGCAAAGGTCAATTACTGGTAATGTTACTGATGAGACAGGAGAAGCTCTTATCGGTGCAAGTATCATTGTTAAAGGAACTGTAAGTTCAGGAACAACTACAGATATTGATGGCGCATTTGCATTGGAAGTTCCAGCAGGAAGTGAAGTTCTTATATTTTCTTACACAGGCTACACTACAAAAGAAGTTACTTTAAGTGTTTCGAATGTGGTAAACGTTGTACTCGTAGAGGGACTTGTTCTTCAAGAGGCAGTAGTTACAGCTTTGGGAGTTGAACGAAGTGAAAAAGCATTAGGATATGCAGTTCAAGAAGTAGATGGAACTGACATTTCAAGATCAGGAGCTAGTAATCCTGTAGATGCATTGGTTGGAAAAGCAGCCGGTGTTCAGGTAACAAGAGCATCTGGATCAGCAGGTGGTGGTTCTCGAATTTTGATTCGAGGAGTAAGTTCTATGGTTGGGGCTAACCAACCATTAATTGTAATTGATGGGGTAAGAACAAACAATGAGACACTTTTATCTCAAGGAGCAACATCAGGTACAGCATCCTCGAACAGGTTGATGGATTTGAATCCTGATGATATTGAAACAATCAGTGTATTGAAAGGAGCTGCTGCGACGGCACTTTATGGTACAGCAGGTTCTACAGGTGTTGTTTTAATTACAACTAAAAAAGGATCTAAAAAAAGCCAATTTGATATCAATGTAAGTCAATCGCTTGCATTTGATAATCTTACCTCAATGATTGATTTGCAAAATGTATATGCGCAAGGAAGTGGAGGTAATTATAGAGATCCTAGTACAGGTGCTTCTGGTTCATGGGGACCACAAATATCAGAATTGGAGTATGCAACTGATCAAACTCACCCAAATGCACCTACATCTTCAAAAGCATTTGATGCATCAGGTGCATACAATTTTGATAAAAATGGATTCTTAGTACCAAAAGGAACAGGAAATGGAAATGCTGCTAATGTTTATAACAACGTAGATCCATTCTTTAAAACAGCTGTATCTAATACGACTTCAATTGCTATGTCAGGAGGAGGAGAAACAGCTACATTTAGACTTTCTGCCTCTAACCTAACATCAGATGGTGTTGTGACTAATAACACTTACGACCGTAAAACAGTTAAATTAGCTTCTACGATTAATCCATTTGATGGATTTACAATTTCTGGTTCAGTTAATTATACTAAATCGGACTATCAAAGAGTGCAACAAGGATCTAACACTTCAGGTTTATTGTTAGGTATGTTAAGGACTCCAGTTTCATTTGATAATGCTAATGGATTTGATGCTTTAGATGCATTTGATGAAGTAAGTGCTTATCAATTTCCTAACTCAACTCAGAGAAATTATCGTGGTGGTGGTGGTTATGATAATCCATATTGGATTACCAACAATGCCTTAGGCTATGAAGAGGTTAACAGAACATTTGGTAATACAAAGTTTGATTATAAAGTTAACAACTGGTTAGGTTTCGGTTTGAATATCGGTTATGATATTACAAGTGATAGTAGAAAACAAGTATTTGAAATTGGATCTAGAACTAATGCTAGTGGAGCAATTTCTCATGATGAATTTAATACTAAACAGTTTGATACCTATTTTAATATTTTAGGTAGTGGAGATATTTCTGAATCATTTTCTCTTAATTATGTAGCTGGAGTTAATGTATTCTCATTTAATAACCACCAAACTACTGTAGATGCTACGGGTTTAGTATTTCCGGGTTTCTTGGATATAAGTAACTCAACTAGTTTATCTTCATTTGAAAATGAGACAAGATTTAGATCTGTTGGATTTTTCGGACAAGTGGAAGGTAATTATGATAACATGCTTTACTTAACAGTAAGTGCAAGACAAGATTATGATTCTAGGTTAGGAGATCCAACAAATTTCGATCTTTCTAAAACTGGATTCTTCTATCCTTCTGCATCTGTTGCATTTGTATTTTCTGAATTAATGAATACTACAAATTCTAGTGCATTTTCTTTCGGGAAATTGAGATTATCTTTTGCACAAGTAGGTGCTCCACCGCCAAATGCATATTCAACTCAATCTGTATTTGTTTCTCCATCAATTGGAGATGGATGGGGTGATAATATTACATTCCCTATCAGTGGGGTGTCAGGATTTGATCAATCTTCACTATTGGGTAATAATGAATTGACTCCTGAGCTTTCTACAACTTTGGAAGCTGGTTTGGATCTAAGATTCTTTAATGGGAAACTTGGATTAGATGTAACTGCATATCAAAGAAAAACAAAAGATGCAATTCTTAATGCATCTTTGACTCCTTCTACTGGATATACAAATGTTTGGTTAAATTCAGGAGAAATGACTTCTACAGGTGTTGAGATTACATTAAATGCAACTCCTATACAAACTAGAGATTTTTCTTGGAATACTCAACTTAACTTCACAAAATCAAAAAGTGTAGTTGATAAATTAGCTCCAGGTATTGAAAGATTATTTTTAGCAGGATTTAATAGTGCAGGTTCATACTTAGTTGAAGGAAATGAATATGGAGCTATTTTCGGTGGAGCTTACTTAAGAGCAGAAGCAGGAACAGCTACTGATACAGATTTGAATATTCCTGGAGGAGCAGTGGTAATTAATGATGATCCAAACTCAAATGAGTATGGATATCAAGCAGTAGATCCTTCACAAAGAGCAATTGGAAATCCTAATCCTGATTTTATTTTAGGATGGAATAATACATTGAATTATAAAAGATTCTCTTTGAACTTCTTGTTAGATTGGAGAGAAGGTGGTGATTTGTGGAATGGTACAGCTTGGGCTTTGTCTTTCTTTGGTAGATCACAATTAACTGCTGATACTAGAGAAGAGGCTCCTACTCCAATTGAAGGAGTATTACAATCAGATGGTTCAGTTAATACTATTCCTGTTGTGAGAGATCAAAGTTATTGGACTTCTTCCCTTGGTGGATTCGGAGCTGTTGGAGAACAATTTGTTCAAGATGGTGGATGGATCAGATTAAGAGAACTAGGTCTTTCTTACAGATTCCCTGCATTTAAGATGGTAAAAGGTGGTTCTTTTGGAATTTCTGGAAGAAACCTTTGGTATAAATCTGACTATGATGGAATTGATCCTGAAACAAGTTTAACTGGTGCTGGAAATGGACAAGGATTTGATTATTTCAATATGCCTGGTACAAGAACGGTAATCTTCAAACTTTCATTAAACTTCTAAAATTGAATAAATATGAAATTATATATAAAATATTTTCTAGTAATTTTCCTTACAACATCTTTTTTAAGTTGTGAGAAATTTATCGGAGGCGAATTTAATGCCGATCCGAATAATCCAGCTACGGTTCCTGTATCTGCTCAGATTCCTGCAATTCAAATTGCATTGTCAGATGTGTATGGAGGAGACTTCTCCAGGTTTGGAAGTATGATGTCTCAACAAGTTGAGGGAGTTGCCCGTCAATGGGTTGCTTTTAATCAATACACAGGTTTAACACCTAATAGATTTGATGATGCATGGCAAAATATTTATGAAAATATATTGAATGAAATTCAAATTGCCAAAGCTTCTTCTTCTGAAGATGGATTCAATCATTACTTAGGGATGCTTCAAATTATTGAGGGTTATACCTTGATGATTGCTACTGATGTATGGGATGACATGCCATACGATGATGCATTTAAAGGCTTAGGTTCTACTAATCCAACTTATAATACTCAAGCTGATATTTACAGTAAGATTTATCAGTTATTAGATGATGGAATTGCATTAATGGAAGGGCCATCAGGTTCTGTTGCTCCTGGAGGTGAAGATGTATTTTTTGGAGGTGATGTAAATGCCTGGATTAATTCTGCACGTGCAACTAAATCAAGAGGATTATTACATCAGAAAGATTATGCTGGAGCAGCAGCTGAAGCAGCGGCTTCATTTGCGTCTGCTGATGATAACTGGGGGTTTCAATATCCTGATGCAAACTCTGCTGGTAATTGGTTCCGTTTTAACAGAGATAGAGAAGGTGATATCGAGTTTCACCCAACTATGCGAGCTATTATGACGGGATTAAACGATACGGATAGATTGTCTATTATGGATCAAACTTTTAACGCCGGAGATCATCCGTATATGGTTGCTGATTTCTTTCAAGAAATGATCACATATAGAGAGATGCAGTTTATTATTGCTGAAGCTGATGTAAGAGCCAATGCTGGTATGACGCAAGCTGGCTATGATGCTATGTTGAATGGTATCAAAGCATCTTTTGTTCGACTTGGTTTAGGTGATACGGAGTATGATGCATATATTGCTAATGGTTCAGTTCCTGCATTAGGAAGTGTAACATTGGAAGATGTTATGACTCAAAAGTATATTGCTATGTTTGTACAACCAGAAGTTTACAGTGATTGGAGAAGAACAGGAATTCCTGCTTTAACTCCAGTTTCGGGAAGTGCTGTTCCGGTAAGATGGCATTATTCTTCTGACGAGTATTTATTTAACTCTAATGCTCCTGATGAAACTACGTTGAGTATTTATACTGATAGAGTAGGTTGGAATCAATAAGATTTTAATCTTAGTTTATCTAAATAAGTGACCTTTTTTGGTTACATAAATTACCTCTCTTAGCTTTGATTAGTTAAGAGAGGTTTTTTCAAGTTTAAAAAAAATTATATTTTGAGTAAGTCTATTTTAATATTTGTTATTGCAATTTGTTTTGTGAGTTGTGAAAAATTTATTGGAGGAGATTTAAATAGTGATCCAAATAAACCCAAAGTCCTTCCTATTAGTGCTCAAATGCCTGCTATTCAATTGTCTTTAGTTGATGTGTATGGTGGACAGTTTTCAAGATTTAATTGTATGTTAACTCAACACGTAGAAGGAGTAGCGAGACAATGTTCCTCAAATAATCAGTATTCAGGATTGAAACCTTTTGTATTTAATTCTGTTTGGGAAATTATATATGAAAAGGTTTTAAATGAATTACAAATTGCAAAATCGACTGCATTTTCTAGTGGTTTGAATCATTATCTTGGAATATTAAAAATAATGGAAGCTTATACTTTGATGATTTCTACTGATGTATGGGATGACATGCCATATAAAGAAGCCTTTCAAGGAATAGATTTTTTGAACCCAAAATATGATTCTCAAGTAGAAATTTATGGAAATATTTATAAATTTTTGGAGGATGGTATTACATTGTTAGAAGGTGTAACTGGTTCAGTTGCACCTGGAATTGATGATATATTCAACGAGGGTGATATTTCAAAGTGGATCAAGGCTGCACATGCTATTAAAGCAAGAGGTTATATGCATCAAAAAAATTATCAAGGTGCCATGAATGAAGCATTGGCTTCTTTTGAATCAGCTGATGATAACTTAAATTATCAATATCCAAATGCAAATTCTGGCGCTAATTGGTACCGTTTTAATCGCGATCGGACGGGAGATATTGAATTTCATCCTGTAATGCGAACAATTATGAAAGAATTGGATGATACACTTAGAATGGAAATGTTAGATGTTACATTTAATGAGGATCATCCCTACTTAGTAGCAAATTTTAATGAAGATTTAATATCATATCGAGAGACTCAATTTATTATTGCAGAGGCGAATTTTAGACTAAATGCTGGAGGAACATCTGTAGGGTATGATGCTATGTTAAATGGAATTCGAGCTTCCTTTTTTAAGTTTGGGCTGAGTGAAGTGGAATATTTATCTTTTATTAATTCCGGTATTATTCCATCTGTTGATAACTTGACGTTGGAGGATATAATGATTCAAAAACATATAGCTATGTTTTTACAGCCAGAATCATACAGTGATTATAGGAGGACCGGATTGCCAACTTTATTTCCTGTTTCTGGTTCTAATATTCCAGTAAGATGGAATTACTCAGCAAATGAGTATCAATTTAACTCTAGTGCTCCTTCTGCATCATCAGTTGATATTTATCTAGATAAAGTTGACTGGAATCAATAATAAAATTGTATAGATTAGTAACCATAATTTTTTTTTATGAAACTTAAATTTTTTCTTCCTTTTATTTTCTTGTTTTTTTATTTGCTCGGTTATAGTCAGTCAGGTGGAGGTGGATTGATTTTGCCTTATGAAGTAGGTGATAAACGCAAAGGAATAGGGAATCAAGAACAAATTTCGTTTATTTCGTATCCTTACGATGGAGCAAAAATAGATTTGCGAGATTACAAAAAAAGAACTCCTCAACTTAAAATTCCAGACTTCATAACAATTATTCCTCCGGATTTAGTTTCTTATGATAATATGACGGTTCTGATTGGTTGGATAAAAGCAAATGGTAAGAATGAAGAATCTTTGATTATTTGGTTAGCGGATAATTACTATACAAACGAGGTCACTTTTTATTTAGATAAAAGATTAACCAGAAATTTTCTTAAAGATGCTGAATTAAAAAGAATAAATTCTTTCGATAAACCAGTTAAGGTTATTATTAAATCTAATAATAATAGTCAAGAATTATGGTTAAGTGTCCCTAAAAAAGTAGCGAGATCTATAAAACTAAATAAAAGTAAATCTGAGATAATAAACCAGTTTTCTGTAGGGTTTTTAGCAGGCGTTGGCTTTGGTAAGTTGACTTATGTTTATGATAATTTAGATAAAGGTTTCCCTACTTGGTATAGTGTGAATTATACGGAAAAGAATCTTGGATTGTCAATCTCCTATAATACTTCGCATCTTCGATTTTCGTTGAATGGATTGTATCAAAATGTATTTTATTATACGTCTTATTTAAACGTACAATTTGACGAGCCAGAGAGAAGGTTTAGTCCAAGTATAGGTAAGTTTATTATCATTGATAATGTTCAAGTTGAGAATAATCTTGATCGACATCCTACTCATCATTTTCAATATTCAGCTACCATAGCAGCTCGCTTATTTTTACTTAAAGGTGTAGAAGTCCAACCATTAATTACTGTTGGGCAAACAGTGTACTCACCAGGTATTTATGAAGGAGATCGATATGAAGAATCACAACAATTTAGATTACTACCAAATACTTTTTTTGAAACAGGGATGCGTTTTGAGTTTATAAGTGGTCAGCAGAAATCAATTTTTATTGATGTGATTTATAATAGAAGTCAATGGAAGCCAAAAGGATTTTTTGAATCAGTCCCTTTCGAAAATTTAGAGGTAGAGAATTCAACTTGGAAAATAACCTTTGGTTATAGGTTTGGATTTTAAAATAATTTTCTTTTCCCAAATATGTTTAAGTTAACAAAAAAATAAAGGCATATTTTTTACCAGCAAAATATTATGTTTTTATTTTAAAAGAATAAATAAGTTTTTTATTCTTTACTTTTTCCAACTACCTCATCTTGAAAATATCGAATTGCATTTTCCATCATCCAATTAAATTTTGGATTTGAAGGAGGTGTATCCCTAACACCATGCTTTTGTTTAAGATCAAGTGTAATTGGCTTTTTTAAAACTAACTGAGAGTGAGCGATGTTTTCAGAAATTAAAAATGTAAAACCCCTTTGGACATGAGTGGACATAAAAGTTTGGATACCTCCAAAACTTACCCGAGTATCATGAACGGAGTGTGCAATGAAAACAGGTTGATCAATTTTTTTATCAGTCAATCGTTTCCAGGTTTCATCAATCAATCTAACTACTTCTAATCCAGCAGCATTATTAATATAAGGGTATCTATAAGGGTTTGAACCAATCGATTTTAATTCTCCATCTGTATATCGAGCTATAGTATGAGCGAATGGAAAATAATTTGAACCATGCGCCATGTAACCTAAATCCAATGCAGCAGAAAAAAAGAAGAGGCCACCAGAAATTAATTTTGGATCTCGCAGAGCTTTATTTAAACTCAAACAAGCTCCAGTTGAAAATCCTCCTAGGGAAATTCTTTTTCCCAAAGTTTTGGAAACGCTTACAGCCATATCAAGTTCCTTGCTCCATTTCCTTTTGAGTTTTTCCTCTTCCATCTTTACTCCAATCTTTACTAGCCCGTGTCCTGGCAAAAGTATAAGAATCACATTGCAACCTGCTTTGAAAAATTTTCGACCAATATCTTTTACATAATAAGGAGAGTCCGAAAGGCCATGAGTGAGTATGATTACATCTGGTGTAGTTTTTCCATGATAAAAAATTCTAGGATGATTTCCTTTCTTTAAAGCAGGTGAAAGGAAATCGATGGTTTGCTCAGTTCCACTTTTTTGTTCGGAGAAAGACAGGTTGATTTTACCTAATCTTTTTTTGTAATGTTCAACCAAGGAAACAATTTCGGGAGATGATTTTTTTAACATTATTGGTGATTCATACTGGTTTAGAAAAATGTAAATTTATTCTTTTTTTAAACACGTAAAAAAGAAGTCTTTTCAATTATTTTTTTTGTAATTCTTAAAATGATACTATTTTTTACAATCTATAAAATCCTATTTATTAGTAATAGGAAGTCTTTCTGTTTTTATTTCTTTTTACTTTGAAACTTGATGATTAATTTTTAGATAGGAATATTTAATGTAACTCTTATCCAATTTAATTTATCAGTTTTAAAAAATGAAGCAAAGTTTGATTCGATATTCAAGTAATAAATATAGAAATCATTAGTACCATTAATATCAATATCTACAACTGTATTTTCATTCTAATCTGACAGTCATTAGTCCTTTGGTTTAGTTACACTTGAAAGCTATAAGTAATCTTTTTTTAAGCTAGAAATGTTAATCGGTAAATAATTGGATATGCTTTTTTGTTTAAATAGCTATCTATGTAATAACTTATTTTTATTGGCAAATATTATTCTATTAGTCTTGATAGAATGGAAAATATTAATTGAGATAAGGTAGTTTTAATTTGGATCCACATCTACATTTACCCTTATTCCTGAAAATCCTTTCGTTCCTTGTAGGTGATATTTTGCTTCGATGATAAGCCTTTTCGCATAAAGAAGCCATTGATTATCTTTTTCCATTTTTAGATAAATTTCCAAAAGGAATTGCCCCCGCACTCTCGGAATACCAGGAACAGCTGGACCAATCATTCGATAACCTAATTTATCTTTTAGGACTTTTGCAAAAATTTTAGTGCCTTCATTGAGTAGTCGAGGATCTTTATGTTTGAGCGTAATTTTTATTAATCGTTGGAAAGGTGGATAAGAAAAAAGTTTTCTTTCCTCCACTTCTCTTTCAAAAAATCGTTGATAATCATTTTTGATCACTTCGCCTAGAACGGGATGCGCTACATTGAATGCTTGGATGATAACTTTTCCTCTTTTTTTCTTTCGACCAGCCCGACCACTAACTTGAGTCATGAGTTGAAATCCTCTTTCGGTAGATCTGAAATCTGGAAATGACATCAATTGGTCTGCACTTAAAACTCCAACAATTCCCACATTATCAAAATCCAAGCCTTTGGTTACCATTTGTGTACCCACTAAAATATTAATTCTTTTTTCTTCAAAATCATTGATGATTCGAGAGTGTGCATGTTTTGTCCGGACAGTATCAAAATCCATTCGAGCAATTTTTGCATCAGGTAAATAAATTTGTAATTCGTCCTCAATTTTTTCCGTACCAAAGCCTCTAATGGTCAAATTTCGCTCACCGCATGCTGGACATTCTTCTGGTAGTTTTTGTTGGAAGCCACAATAATGGCAACGCAGATTATTGAATGCTTTGTGGTAGGTCAAACTGACATCACAATTTTTACATTCTTGCACCCAGCCGCAAGTCGTGCATCGCAGGGTAGGAGCATACCCTCTTCGATTTTGGAAAAGAATCGCTTGTTCTCCTCGTTGTAATGCCTCGGATAATTCTTTGAGTAAAACAGATGTGAAATGAGAAGACATTTTTTTCTTCTTTGTTTCGTCTGCCACATCGACGATAACGACTTCAGGCATTTGAATTCCACCATATCGTTCTTTCATTTCGACCAAGCCATATTTTCCTTCCCTCGCATTTTGATAAGTTTCGAGAGCAGGTGTTGCAGTACCCAACAATACTTTTGCATCATATAAATGAGCTAAAAAGATTGCGGTATCTCTTGCATTGTAACGAGGAGCAGGATCATGTTGTTTAAAAGATGTATCATGCTCTTCATCGACAATAATGAGTTTTAAATTTTTGAACGGTAAAAAAAGTGCAGATCGCGCTCCCAATACGATGGATTTATTTTTTAAAACCTCTTTCCATAAATCAACTCGCTCATTATTACTCATGCGAGAGTGATAAACAGCAATGTCATTTCCAAATATCTTTTGTAATCGGGCCACAATTTGGGTGGTCAAAGCAATCTCAGGAAGCAAGTATAAAACTTGTTCTCCTTTTTTGATGGCCTCTTCGATGAGTTCAATATAGATTCTGGTTTTCCCACTTCCAGTTACACCGTGGAGGAGAACAGTATTTTTACTTTGATAAAACTCTTTGATGGAGGCAATAGCAGAAATTTGATTTTGGGTTAAGTCAAATTTATCGACTACTGCTTCTTCATATTTTCCAACACGACTAATTTCTTGATCGTATAATTCAAAAATGGCTTTCTTTTCTAATGCTTTCAAAACAGTAGAATCGACGCCAGCCATTTTGTACAAATCTTGTTTTCGTACGAATTTTTGCGTTTTGTAAATTTGAACAAAAGCCAAAAGAGCTTCGGTTTGTTTTTGAGACCGAGTGGTTAGCTCAAATGCTTCTTCGAGCAAATTTGAATCCGTATTGTATGGTTCTTGGAGACGAACACAACCTATTTTTTTAGGTTTATAATTTCCTTTAAGTTCCTCTTGAAGGTAAATTATTTTTTTTTCGAGCAAACGATATAATAGTGGGAAAACTGTTTTTTGTCCTAATATTTTTTGCACATCATCGACCGTTAACTCATGTCGGTTCCTTAAAGCCTCCGCAATCAAATATTCTTTATCTTCCAATATCGAATAATCTTCACTAAAAAATGGACTAATGATTATTTTAGTTTCGCTGCTCATTTTCAGTCCAGCTGGAAGTGCTGCTAGCATGACTTCGCCGAGACTACAACAATAATATTGAGACATCCAAGTCCATAATTTTAATTGGGCTGCATCGACAATTGGATGTTGATCAATGATGGAAAGGATTGGTTTTGGCTTGGTTCCCTCTGCAGGGTGCTCAAGGATTTTATAAACAAGAGCAGAGTATAATTTCTTCTTCCCCAGTTGTACTTCTACTCTAATTCCTGGTTGTACGACCTGAATCATTCCACTTGGAATAAAATAAGTATAAGGTTTAGGAACGGCTATCGGCAAGATGACCGATGCATAGGTTCCAGAGGATTGGATTGGATGGAAAGATTCGTTACTCAAATGATATTAGTATTTTGGAATAAAGTCAGATGCGAAAATAGGCAATGAAAATTATTTATTTTCAACAATATTTTTTTAAGAAATCGAATAACGGTATTTAGAGGATAAAAAAGCTAATTTTCTATTAAAATTTGGCAGGTTTTGTTGTGCGTTGTAAGTCTTTCAAATGTAAGATTAAAAAACTTTTTTATGGATTTCTTTTGCTAGGATTAAAATTTAGGCTTAGATTAAAAAAGTTCGATCATTAAAAATAATCGAACTTTTTTAATGTTATTAATCGATAAAATATTGTTGTAAAAATACGCCTAACTTTCCTGCACTTTTTCCGCTGTAGAAAACTTTTAATACTTTATAATTTGGAGCAATAACAATGTAGCTTGGTTCACCATCTGGAAGTCCCAATTTCTTTTTAAGGGTTTCTTTTGGTGGAGCATTATCTTGTATATTCGTCCACATCATTCCTCTACTTTTTGCAAAATTTTTGACCTCGACAGATCGAGTATCATCATAAATACTGATAATGTTTAAAGGATATTTTTTGTAGAAACTTTGCAAGTATTTATTGTTTTGAGTACAAGAATTGCAGCTCATTTTTCTTACATCAATAATCGTCAGTTTATCTAATTCATCGTGTAAGTTGAATCTTCGTCTGTGGACATCTTTGATGGAAAGATTTGGAATGGTTTGTCCTTCTTTAAAACCCTCTGAGGTTGAAGGGGATTTTGGGGTAAACCAGATTAAATTTCTTTTCTGTTGACTTTGAGCAGATGTAGAAATGAATAGTAAGATCGTGATTGACAATAAAAATCTCATGATTCGTTATTTTTAGGATTAAGAAATAGAATGATTTTTTAAGTCGGTTCTTATGTTCAATCCCAATTTTAACAAAGGTAAACTCATTTACCACATGTATTTTTTCATGAAAATACTATAAATGAAAAGATAAATCCTGATTTTTGAAGAATCCAAAAATCAGGGTTTATCTTTTCGTCTAAACAAAAATAGAATTATTGTTTAATAATTTTTTGTGAGATCACTTCATCTCCAGATTCGATTTTTAAATAGTAAGCACCAGTTGGAATATTTTTAATATCTAAAGTAATACTGTTGTTATTTAATCCTGTTCTCTCTAAAATCAACTGCCCAGATAAATTAAATAATGATAGGTTCTCAATTATAGAAACCGATTCAGCTAATTGGATATTAATGTTATTATCTGCTGGATTTGGGGAGATGATTACCTCATCACTTTTTAATTCTTCAATCGAAGTTGGTGGATCACCTTCCCCTAAGTAAAATCTGTAAACATTTAAATCTTCGACTAATGAAAGAGAAAGTCCATTCATAAAATAAACATAATCATCAATAACAAATGAAGTAGGTGCCCATCGCGAGGATCCAGGATGAGAAGGCATTCCATTCCATTCATCTTCCAAAGGGTCATATTCCCAGAATGACCCGAAAGGCATAACAGAATGATCGGATCCATCACCACTTAGAACATAACCTTTTCCACCGTAGCTGAATTGAGTTCCTGCGACTCGACCTTCTGCGGGGAGTGTTTTCATCTGATCCCACACTTCTGTTAGAGGATCATATCGGTATAGCTCATCAAAAATATTTAAATTTCCATTAATATTACTGCCGTGACCAAAACCTGTATAGACATAATCTCCAACAGCAAATTGGTAAGGATGGTGTCTTGGAAGATCTGGGAAATCAGGTTTTTGAGACCATGAATCAGTAGCCATATCATATTCCCACCAATCATTCATATTCCCAGTAGCACCATTTCCCATCCCAACGAAAATCTTACCTTGATTGGCAATAAATGCAGGATGAAGTCGTGCATCACATGGGCAACTAGCTAGTTCTGTCCAAGTATTATTATCAGGATCAAATACCCACAAATCATTAAGTGGTCCATTACTTTGACTTGTACCAAAGCCAATATAAGCTTTTCCATCCCAGGTATCTCCAATTCCAAATCCACGACTTGGTCCTGGGAAATCATCTTCTTGCGTGAAAATGTCTGTAGCAGGATCGTAAGAGTAAAACCGACTTGACGGAACTTCGTTTATACTGCCAGTTACTGAGTATCCAATACCATTAAGTGCAAAGCCGATACTATGATGGCTTCTAAAAGGAGATTCATTAAGTAATTCCCAAGTTTGGGCATTAGCGGAAAAGAGATAAGTAATCGAAAGAATTATTGCAAATAAATATTTAGTCATATTAATTGATTTTGTTGTTGTAAAATTTGTTCCTCTATAAGCAACTAAAGAACAAAATTAAGTTAGAATAGTTTGGATTTAAAAAATGAATGGTGGATATGTAATATATTTTACAATGAAATTTAGTAGATCGCTAAAAGCAGGACTAAATTCAATTTTTTCTGTTTTTGTATTTAGAAATAATGCTATTGATTTATGGTTACCTGTATAGAAACTGATTAGTTTTAAATTTCAATTTTTAGTAGTTTTTTTAAGGAAAAAAAAACCACTGTGAAGTGCCTTATTTGATAGTGAGTACTTAAAACAGTAAAAAATCCCATTCATTATATGCAGAACAAGATTTTGGCGTTTTCCTTGAAAATCGGTAGGGTAACCTATTGATTACCTTTGATATTTGGATGACTCTCGTCCTAAAATGGGAATTAACATTGTAGGTGTGTTTAGTAAAACTACAATCTTTAGGAATCTGAGAGGAGGAAGATATTACTTTTGAAGTTTTAGGTTTTTTAAAAATAGGGATTGACTTTACCACAAAACATATAAATATGAGGTATTCTCTTCTTTACTTTTAGAAAAAACCAATTTCCCTAAAATTGTAATATCTCCTTATAATGATTATTTTCGTTCAATGAAAATACTTCCTTACCTCCTAATTTTTAGTGGTTCATTTTTGTTTACCTTCATAGGTTGCAGTCATGATTCAACTTCAATTATAGATGAAAAAAATACTACTTTTTATCCCTCTTCTAAACCATGTACTCGTTGGTGGTGGTTCGCCACAGAAATAAAAAAACCAGACATCAAACACCAATTAGATTGGGCAAAAGAAAATAATTTTGGTGGAGTCGAAATTGCCTGGGTTTTTCCATTACATCGCTATCAAAGCATGTATGCGCGTCTTTATGATCGACATTATCCAATAGATACGAGTGCTCAAAAATGGCTAAGCATAGAATGGTCAGATATGGTGGCGTACACCAAATTATATGCAGACTCGATTGGTTTGGCTTGCGATTTCACACTAGGAAGTGCCTGGCCTGTGGCGGGAAGTAATATTGGAAAAGAGCATGCAACACAAATTTATGGAGATACAGCCTTTCGACAAAAATTAACTTTTGCATGGACTTGGCCAGAGAACCAATTAGTTATAAATCATCTTGATAGTAGCGCATTTAATCGCTTCGCAAAACCTGTAGGTGATGCACTCCAGGATGCGTTGAAAGGATCAAAGTCTACATTGT
>Ga0209092_10002982_pt1 | contig 15085 bp, 14 predicted proteins | sample FraStrMetagenome_FD_187446 | JGI IMG/M metagenome (GOLD analysis project Ga0209092, IMG submission 187446) | Marine eukaryotic phytoplankton communities from Arctic Ocean - Fram Strait ARC3M Metagenome (SPAdes) (version 2) | ecosystem: Environmental > Aquatic > Marine > Oceanic | place: Fram...
AAGGACCTAGACCTTCGACTTTAACGTCAGACATTGTCTCAAATTAATTGACAATAGTAAGAAAGAAGACAGAAAGAAAACAGTTTCTTATTTCTTCCTCTCTTTCACTCGCTCTCACTTTCTCTCATAGACTGTTACTGATTACCCGCTCGATCTGACGACACGACCAGTGGACCATATAGCAGCAAAATGGTGCCTATTCTCTCCTTTTTGTTCAAACCAAAAATTGAAAAAATTGATTCACCAAACACCTGCAAAATTTTAAGTTCTCTTCACTCTAATTCACCAAATCATCGCGCTGCTAAAGAGGGAGGGTTATAATGACAATGCCGGTACAATTCGATGTAGAAATTCGCGTGAAACTCACTAACACAAATGCAAGCTTGTGTGCCCGTATCCCGTATGACACCAAGATTCAATCTACAGAGAGAACAGAGAACAGAGAGGCTTTCCATCATCAATCTGCTCTTTTTACTATTTTAGCTATAAATACGTTGCAAAGTACATATATGACGTCATGACAGTCATGACCATGTATCCTGCAGGATATTTGAATGTTCCTCAATCCTCAATACCTCTCTTGTGATGTGGAAAACTTCATTTTTGCATTTTCAAATTTTGCACTGGCGAGAGTGCAAGACGAACACATAGTTCGTACAGCTTCGTACGACGTATGATGTTAAAGGTGAACACGCACTTCATTCATCGTCGATTCTTTCTTTTTTCTCTCTTGTTTTCCTTTCTCTGTACTTGCCCGAATATGTTTCCATCGCAGTATCATAAACAATTATCACTATATACGGTTCAAACCTTATCGAACGATGAAGCTTTCTCTCCGATTCGCTATCCTTGCATCTGCATTCATTGCACGCAGTTCTGCTTTTGTGGCACCTCGTGTGAATTCTTTCGGCCTTCCCACTGCCACTGTTTCATCTTCCCTTCCGGCGACGCTTGTGAAATCCGAGACCGATACCGTTACGGAGGCTGAGGTTCGTAGTTTGTTCTACCTTTGGAACGATGCCCTTGCTACCGGAGATAGCCGCATTGTCGCTTCCCGATACTCGTCGGACCCCGTGCTTCTCGCCACTGTGAGCGATACTCCCCGTACCGACTTCGATTCCGTGAAAGACTACTTTGATTCTTTCCTTCTTAAGAAGCCCCAGGGAGAGATCGTAGAAGGATTCATCAATATCGGAGATGGATGGTGTAGCGATACTGGTATCTACGAGTTCACCATGGGTGCGACCGGCGACAAGGTTAAGGCTCGTTACTCTTACGTTTACGTAAAGGAAAATGGAGTATGGAAGATTCAGCACCATCACTCCTCCGTAATGCCCGAGGAGATTGCACTTGGTAAGTCTATCACCGAGGACGAGGTGCGAGGACTTTTCAGCCTCTGGAATGATGCGTTGGCTACCTTAAACCCCAAGAATGTAGCCTCCAGGTATGCGAAGGAGGGTGTTCTTCTCCCCACTGTCAGTGATGTCCCTCGTACTGACTGGCATGGAATTGAGGACTATTTCACAAACTTTCTTCAGAAGAAACCTCAGGGAGAGATTTTGGAGAGCAACGTCATGATTGGAAAAAATTGGTGCCAAGACGTTGGTATCTACGAGTTCACCTTTGGAGCTACCGGTGACAAGGTCAAGGGACGATACTCGTTTGTCTACGTATGGGAGGATGACGAGTGGAAGATTTCTCACCACCACTCTTCTATCATGCCTGAGGGCATCACAATTGTTAATCCTATCACTGAAGATGAAGTGAAGGGATTGTTCAGTTTGTGGAATGATGCTCTTGCCACAAAGGATCCTAAGAAGGTTGCTGATCGTTACTCAAAAGAGGGAGTTCTTCTGCCTACTGTCAGTGACGTTCCTCGTAACGACTACCCAGGAATTGTTGACTACTTCACCAACTTCTTGAAATTGGAGCCCCAGGGAGAAATATTGGAAAGCAATGTTATTGTCGGTGCCAACTGGGCCCAGGATGCTGGTCTGTACGAGTTCACCATGGGTGCAACAGGAGCAAAGGTAAAGGGTCGTTACACCTTTGTTTACGTCTTCGAGGACGGCGAGTGGAAGATTTCTCAGCACCATAGTTCTGTTATGCCTGAAGAGACCAGTCCTATCAAAATCGAGGAAGAGCAAGTCAGAAACTTGTTCCAGCTTTGGAACTCTGCGTTGGCAACTTTGGATCCCGATGCCGTTGCAAAGCGTTATTCCAAGGAGGCTGTCCTTCTCCCCACTGTGAGTGATGTTCCCCGCACCAACTATGACTTGATTAAGGATTACTTCGTTGGATTTTTGAAGAAGGAACCTCAGGGAGACATTTTGGAGAGCAATGTTACTATTGGCAACAATTGGTGCCAGGACGTAGGTATTTACGAATTTACTATGGGTGCGACTGGCGACAAGGTTAAGGGACGTTATTCGTTTGTATACGTACATGAGGATGGAGAATGGAAGATATCTCATCACCACTCTTCTGTAATGCCCGAGGCTTTCTTGGGACCTGCCCCCAAACCTGCCACTAACGGAGACGAGTAATTGCTTTCTCTGATGTAGTTCTAGATCTATGAATAAAAGATAAGTTTTGAATGTATAGACATTTTCATTGGAACGACAAGGTTAGGAATGTAATAAAACGTGATACAGCAGTGCTTTTGTGATGATACTCGAAGACGAGTAACGCGATTGTAGTTAGTTTCTGTAAGAGCAATGTTATCCTTTCTGAGAAAGTGGGACGGTTGCTTTCGTAAACGGTAATACTATGGTCATTAGTGTTAAAAATGGAAACATACAAAGAGCGATCGATACTCTTGTAAGGTAATGCAGTAAAAGGAAGTGACACAAGGACATCGGCTTAAATTCAAAGAAAGACTCAACGAACACAATGAACATCCTGTGTATCTTGATTGATGTTAATTTTTTTCCAATTATACTTATTTTGTTAACTTCTACGCTTGTACATCAATCATAGGCTGGCTGGGCAGTACATAGGGTGACGGGCAGACCTTTTCGAAAGTGGCGTGCCACTGTGGCGTGCCACTTGATCAAATTTAGCAAAGTGGCAGAGGCTTCTGCCCCCGTGGCACGCCACTACTCTGCCACATTTGGACAACAAACGCAAGATGTAATATTGGAACCCGGATAAGTATTATTATTTATATATACATCGATTAAACAAAGTTAAATGGAATATTACCCCAGATTAGGGCCTGCAACAGCATTATATGAAGAGGTTCTTGGCTTTTCTTGTCAAGTTTTTGTTCCATGTATTTTTCCTCTTCGTCGCAGTTTTATCAACTTCTGCCTCACTCTTCATTTCGAAACGCCTCTGTGATGAAGCTTTCATTTCGTCGGTTAGGTTAACAGGGGAATCTTTATTGTTCATGGACCTCATAAACGTTGCTCGGTTTTCAGAAGATATAACATGGCATTTATCTGTGATGTGTTTTCGCATGAAATGCAAGCGCCCTGACATAGTTTTATTGCAGTACATGCAGAGTGCAATGTATCTATTGTACTTAGATTCCACAGAACGAAGAAAATACGACCAAATAGGATCTAAACGTTTCCCATGATTAGCATCTTTAAGCTTGACAAACTTTAGTGTAACACCTTCGTAAGAGGCTTCTTTGCAACTTTCGTTAATATTCGTATCCATCGTGTTCAAAGAATGAAGATTTATTCACGGAGTCTGAACATAATCTGTGGTGCCTACGAGGATGTATTTCAACTTTCAACGCAAGAATTACTCTGCAAATGAATACTGAAGTATGCGTTGAACATTACATAATTATTATAACAATCATGTGTATCATGAACACTATATTATGAGTGAAATATGCTGAATTATAGATCTGCCACCATGGCAGAACCGACCCTCAAGTGACAGGGTGGCAGGCCACGTGGCAGGTGGCGGTGGCAGCGCCACTGTGGCAGACATCTGCCACATCTGCCCGTCACCCTAGCAGTACAACAGCGTCAATTTTACTATTATACGAAGTATACGGATATGTATCGGTTGAGCTATCGGTTGTCTTGTTATCCTGTAACTTGTAAGCGTGCGAGTGTACGAGTAAACATGGGAAAAACGCGAAGTTTGCTCGCAGGCTGGAAACTGGGAAAAACGCGAAGTTTGCTCGCAGGCTGGAAACTGGGGACAGCCAACCATTCAGACCATTCAGTACGATGTATATAGATTTACTACACCGGAGAAAGAAAATCACTCAAAGGTTTAATACACGCAAGAGAATCAAACCAGCTCACCTAGTGTTGTCTATAACTCTCACCTCTTTTCACTTCAAGAAATTCGTTGGAGAGTAGAAACGTGTGAGGTATTTTGGATTGAAAAATATGGGCAAAAACAACAAGAGAAAGACAAATAAAGGCGATCGAAGCACCCCGAACAAGGTGAAACAAAAGGCTCTTGAGGAGACGTTCGAAAATTTGAAATTCGAAGATCCTTACGAGGTAAGAATTATCTCTTCTGTTAAAGTGTTGCATAGAATTTGTCTTTAATTTAAAAAAAAATCCCAAGGACGAGTTTGAGGAAGAGGATGTTATCAACGAAATTGAAATAAATTCAAAGAAAATTGATGTCGAGGAGGAAGCAGCAGTTAAACCGTGGACTCCAAGCGATGGACTGAAACAGGGAGAGATTTTAGAAGTGGACGAAAGTGCATACAAGATGCTTCATAACGTAGGTCTTGAATGGCCCAGCCTCAGCTTTGATTTTGTAATTGATGAACTTGGAACGGGTCGTACTAGATTCCCCCATTCTCTAACATGCGTCGTAGGAAGTCAAGCTGAAGATGGGGAACGTAACTCTTTGAAGTTAGTTAAAATGGAGAGCTTAGGACGAGTCGCGAGAACAAATGATTTTGAAGAAGGAATGAGTGATGATGAAAATGAAAGTGATGAGGTGCGTAATTTGTTGTTCAAGGATGATGTTGTTCAGTATATCCCCCTAAAAATTCTCGTATTCCAATATTTTAGGATCAGTGCGTTGAAGAGGACCCTGTGTTACAATTTCTAAACATTCCATTCGAAGGTGGTGTGAATCGGATACGAGCAAATTCTAATACAAAAGAGGTTGCTGCTTGGAGCGATAGCGGAAAGGTATTTGTTTATAATATTGAAGAACAGTTAAAATCTTTGACAAGTGGTGGTGTAAAAAAAGTACCAAGTCTTGCAAATCGCCCAATTTTTTCATACAACGGTAAGAATTTGCGTTATATCTTGCCCTCCCTATTGCCGCTAAAATTTGAATTCATTATATGCACCCAATAATCTAGGCCACAGTGATGAGGGTTATGCATTAAATTGGCATCCCTCACAGGAAAACACAAATTGTTTGGTTACTGGAGACTGCAAAGGTTCGATACATATGTGGCAGCGCGGTAGCAGCACCTCTGAATTTAGTGTATCACGTTTTTACAAACAGCCTCAAGATAAGAAGGGAAACAGCATAGAAGAATTAGTTTGGTCTCCGTCGGAGCAGACAGTGTTTGCGGCTGGTGATACAAGCGGACATATATGTATATTTGATACGCGTGCACCATCGAAGGTTATGCTTTCAACCAGAATCAGCAACACCGATGTCAACGTCTTAGCTTGGAACGACCATGTTTCCAACTTGTTGGCATCTGGTTGCGATGATGGTGAAATGTGTGTTTGGGACTTGAGGAAATTCGCAGGAAAAGAAGCGTCTTCACCGCTAGCACGGTTCACCTATAGCAACACACCAATCACGAGCTTGGAATGGCATCCTAGCGATGAATCGATGCTTTGTGTAACTGATGACATAGCGACATATCTTTACGACTTATCCATAGAAGATGACGACGTTGCAAAGCTATCAAACGAGTCCTCCGTACCTCCCCAGCTATTGTTTCTCCACTGCGGTAGTGAAATGGTTAAAGAAGCTCATTGGCACAAGCAAATCCCTTCATGTGTCATGACAACTAGTCTCACTGGGTTGAGCGTTTTTATACCGAGTAATCTATAAAAGACCTTCATTTATGTACACTTAACGTACAACTACTGTCTTTCAATCGCGAAAGTTCCTTGAATTTCTTGGTCAAGTTCGGTTTCCACATTGAGCTGTTCTGTTGTTAAAGTATTTACTCTTGACTTTATATAGGACACAATCTTATTAATATAAGAACAATAACCATCTATTTTGAACTTTGATATTCTTGGAATAGCAACGTTCCTCGTTTCAGATCAATATCACTATTCATAAAACGAACTAGCAAGGCTAAACTGAACATCGCGACAAATTGAATAGAACACTGGATTGCGAACGCGGTGGTATAACCTTTTCTGTTATGCCATATATATTTGAGCAAGTGACTTCGACGCCAGACGTGAACAATAAAATACATACCTACTTATTACCGCGTCGCCTGCAACAGCGGTAGCATTTTTTGTGTAAACGGAGAGGAAATAAAGCGTAAGTACCCGAGAAAGCCAATCTCGACGCGAATAATCCATAAGACAACTTTGAACAAAATTAGCAATTGAAGTAGTAAACAAGTTCGTGCGTATGAAAAACCTACCTAACTTCAATTGATATCTAACGAATACAAGGTAAAGTTAGTTAAGATATCACACCTCAAAAGTAAATCGAGATACTCACAGGTGAATATAAAGATATTTGAGATATGATTATGAAAGGAAACACATAATAAGGGGAAGGTGACGAAAACATCCAATTCAAAGATACCATAGTGAATAGGGACAAAATTCCGACTCCGTATGACCACATTAAGACAACTGCCCGACTCATAGACATTGTACGGAAGGTAAGAAGGAACATGCTTGCAGCAAACAAAAAAGGTAGAAAAATGTTTACAATTGAAGAGTGCGAGAAATCAGCATCTAAGTCGTCTTGTAAATAGCTAGAAGTATAGTAGGAACCAAAACCGCTTCCAAGCGAAAGTACTATTCTAGCAAATAAAAGCATCGACGGGATATGTTTAGCAGACAAACGACAATATCTCTTTCCCGGACTATCCAATTGATTGCTTTCTTCGTCGATGTCATCGTTGCTATCGTCGTCATGAAAAGATTCTTTTGTTGACACAAATCTATCTAAAAATTCTGTTTCCTTCAAATTAAATAGCGACCCCCTGAGTGTATTGAAATTATCAGGTAGAGTCTGAATGAAAAAATCAAATGAGATTCTCATTACTCTTGATATACGAAAATAATGTGCTACGTACAAAATCGTCAGACAAATACTTCATGGCATTACCAGAAAGAGACGCCCCCAGCAGACCACAGATCAACAAGATATGGATATCACTCAAGTACCAATCGTTGTTGTCACGAGAGAAGCTCAAAGACCTTCACAGAATGAAATACAAATGAACGAAATCTCAAAATGACCGTTTATCGGTATACTCACGTTGTACAGATAGCCCCAAATATAGTAAAAATAATTCTAACTACGCAAACAAGAGTAACATGCCATGCGCGGTCGCCAAGAGGCGTAGAGTCGTTCAAAATAGCTAGAACTGGTGCATTCAAAAAAGATACACCAACAAACCAGTACGTTGTTACAAGCCAGAAAAACCAAGAATCTGCAATGCTTTGGGCACCTTCCGATACCTTCATGTCTCGATTTCCACTGAACGCTAAATTTATTATCAAAACAATAATCAAAACAATACTCCCGAGCTTCAAAAAAACATGACCAAATCGAAAAACATAGTCCTTCTTATATTTATCACAGTAGTACCCGATTGGCAATGAAACAATTCCTGGAATTATTGCTACTTGGACTACCTGAAACCAGTAAGAGTCAAACGAGTTTTGCCTCCAGTGATAGGAGTACTGATCAAGAGCAGCGTTGAAAAACGAATCACTTACGAATACATTCGTTTCAGTACATTTGTATGCCCGTATCTTTGAAGTAATTTAGTTGAGCTTACCTAAACCCAAAAAATATTGCGCTATAGCATGCAATCGCAACATTATATGACAAGAGCAAGTATTTTCGGTAAATATCATCCGAAAACGAACTGATACCTGAATGTTGCCCATGAAAAGATGGTGCTACATGTCTGTCACCGAAACCACTTGATGTATCTTCGTAGAGAACTATCGATGATTCTTCGTCCACATTTTCTTTTACCAGATCTTCCTTAAATTGATGAGAAATTTCAGGTATTTCATCTTTATTCAATTCATGTTCGTCACTTTCGTCCATGAACGATACTAGCTTCGCCACTCGATCTCCTCCATCGTGATCATCCGAAAAAGAAACCACCCTAGAGGTAATTGTCTTCTTGCTGTCAACTCTTTCATCAAAAGTGGACTCTTCTATTTGAGAAAATGAAGAGATGTAATTGATTGTTTTTCGACGATCAGCATTTATTGAGACCCGTCGAACTGACGACCTATACGCGGACATTAATTTCTCATTTCCCCGTTCATTGTTCGATATTATGTCTATTAGGTCAGTGTTAATTTCAATTACTTTCAAGTCTTTAGCAGATATCTGAATACCATTAACTGTACCAAGATGAAAACTCCAAAATTCTGCGAGTCTGGAAGATATGGTAGGTATAACAATATATTTGTATTCTACCTGCGAAATCAAGAAGTACAAAAGTTGTCAGAACTCTTTTTTGAAGAAATTGCGAAAAGCTATCATTATCATCTCACATTATGATTCCCTGTAAATACAACAGTAGCAAAAGAATAATTCTCCGCTCCTCTTTTTCGAGGCTGCTTAGAAATCGTACATCTTCGATTGTAAAATCTACTCTTCGCCATGTCATGACTAATTTCATCTCTTCCTGAATCCTCCCATTTCTGAAAGTACTCGCTGAGTTCTTCATGGTCCGTGAAAAAATCTTCGTTTTCCGAATAAGAAATTAAGGTATCTTCCTTTTCATTACTACCGTCTAGTTCAAGTATAGGACAGGTAAGTTCATCAATAACCTCCATTTCCGTCTTAAACATAACTTCCGGTGAATTCTTTTCCATAATTTTTAAATCAATATCACGAAAAGAAGATCGACGGACCGGATTCGAGCGGATCCTTCTTCCATAAAACGTATTTGTCGAAGAACCCGCATCGCTATTATTCGAGTTGGTGCGTGTACCATGAAACCCTTTTGAAGAAGAGGTCGTAGAGCTCAAATCAAAATTAACGTGTTGTCGTGGTGAGGCCTGTCTGCCATCATTATTTTGATCGAGCAGCTTCGTAGATAGTTCATCATCTGACGCATTCATTGTAATAGCTGATGATGATATAACACATTAGTCTCTTTGAATGAATACCGGTACAGGTGCTGGTTTTGGTTTTGTCCCTATTTCCACTCGTGGTCTTGCTCTTGCTTTTTGCTTCTTGCTTCTTGCTTCTTGCTTCTTGCTCCCGACGAGATGCTCGATCTTGGTAGATTCCATTACCGGTACTTGGAAGTTGGAAGGCTCGAACACTTTTTTATATTGCGTTACCAAAGAACCAAAAAGAGAGCGAACTACCAGTAGGAAGTAGGAGTAGGAGAGTAGGAGCTCCAGTTCCAGTAGGACAAACAAGAGACTAAATTTGTCAAGTTGACGTTATGGTTTTCGTTCAAATAGCTTTCATCGAACGGTAAGAAAATCAATCGAATACGGTTTGTGACGAAAATTAGTTTTCGTAGCGTCATAGTCATCGGAAACCGAAATCATATTAGCAGTCTCATTTCTCATTTATTTCGTACACTCGTACATGTCAGTTGATACCGTATTTCATATTTCAACGTTCAGTGCCAACATGCAAACCAGAAACGTTTTTCTAAAGATAATGTGGTCAATGTTTGTCAAAAAGTAATTATGACCAACCTGACGAGAGGGTTTCGGATCCTGTCTTGTGATAGGTTGATATTCTAACCTGTCTGGGAGCTAGAGGAAACCGGGCTTCTCGACTTACCCGACGTAAGAGCGCGATCCTACACGTGGATCTACGATAGCGTGTTTAATACGCTAAGGACTGTTTTGAACGCGTGTAGTAACATCATCAGCTACCTTAAGTTTGTGAAGACCCACTTTTACTGCGAGCAAATAAGCAAGGCTTGTCTAAAACCATTAACACGTGATTCGAATATCGGTGTAGTAGAAAAAACGTATGCTTATATAAATTAACATGACAAAAGCTTTTGTTATGATACATTAAACAGCTTGGTTTGAACACATATCTTTTAGTACATTCATTCCTAGAAACCCCGAACATGGAAGTATAAACAAGAAGACAATTTTCGAGCTTAGTAAAATGGTGCAGGGGCTTCGAATGCACTCGATATCAATCTATTCGTACATTGCGGCGGCTGCTTTATCCCAGATGCTTTTGATCTGCTGACGTATTTTCTCAGCCTCCTCCTTGTTCCCACGACCTTCGTGATATGGAATCTGAGCTTCAAGCTTTGTAACCTTCTTAGCGTCCTTCCTGTCAAACAAAGAGGAGAAACATGAGACAACCAGAAGCAAAGATAAATCAAACCAATCCTCATTGCTAGATACAATCTCCTTCTCATGACAGAACGAAACAGCTGGAGTACTTACTTGCTTAATGTTACTTCTTCCTTTACTGAATTCTTATTTTTACCCATGATTGATTATACAGATGTCGGTGTCGATGTAAACGAAGTTCGTTAATGCTTTCTCTTCTCTCACTGAAAAGACAAAACAATATTATGAAAAGATATTTTGTAGATCCAAAAATTAATGAGGGATCAAAGAAGTTCTGTTTCAATCTGGCTTCCGATCTTTTTTCTTTTTACACTAAGCATACGGTATTCTAAATTCTGATAGGGTGATCTTCTCGCGATTTGGATTTTTTGCGATCTACTAGTAGATGTAAAAGGGAGTACATAATAAATGTCATATTTTTAACTAAAAGTACGTTTTTACTCAAACAGGAAACTGTCTTTTGTGGGTGTCAACAACAACGTACCTCCTGTCAAAACTTCAGCATTGTTTTTTCATACTTCGTACATTTTTACATGTACAACGTACAACGTACAACGAGGTTGACACCATTCTTGAAGGCGTATTCCATGTGGAAAATTGTTGTTTGGCATCTCAAAGAAAAACACGCACGACAGGCCAAAGCTGTTCCGGCATTCAATGAGAAAGAAATCAGAACTCAACATCGTCCGTGAAGCGTGTAATTCCGTAATTCCAACAAAGTTCTTCCCACAAAATATATCTTTTTAATTGAATATCACCTATTCAAACACACGCACCTACAAAGAGTACCTCAACTCTATCAACTTTACCACCACCAACACACCCCTTTTTTAAACTTTCATCATGGGATCGAACATGTCCTCTCGCGCCAACTCCAACGCTACTTCTGTCAAGAAAGTGAGCGATGATCAGCAGCAGATCAGTGACAACGTCGTCGTCGTGGTTTCGAACTCTGCCGATCAAGGCGCGGGAGGGCATATGTCCGTGGATGCAATCTGTGACGAAGAGATTGCTATCATTTCATCATCTGTGAGTGATGATGATTACCTCTCCTCCTCTTCCGAAGAAGAAGAAGAAGAAGAAGATGGGGAGGAGGATTACGGTAAGTTTTTGGTTTTGGAATGGGGATGATGGTGTAATTGTTCTTTTGTGAGAACAATAAGATTTTGGTTCCGATTTTGTTCTCACATTTTCAAACGTTTGCCTTCCAGATGAAATCGCCGAACGTGAACAAATCCTGATGGATATGGCTGCGCTTAAGGAAAATGCCATTGCTTGGCGTCATCCGGAGATTGGTGTTACTACTTCGATTGCTGTCACGCATAACTACTTTAGTCCTGTCGATTGTGAAGAGCAGGTGGACAATCAATTATTGACCGATCTGGTTAATTTGAAGCGAAGCGCTCTCGAGTGGCGTGGTGAAGCTGTCCCTGTAAAGGTGGATCCTTGTGTCGCTGCTCGCTGCTTCTTTGATCGCGCCTCAGCTATGTCAGGCAAGGAAGCGGAAGAGAGAGTCCAGATACTCGCTGATGCTCGTGCCTTGAGGGAGGCTGTTATGGCTTATCGTCATCCCGAAGTTGGAGTTACTTCGAATGGGGTCCAAGCTCGTTGCTACTTCGACCGTGCCTCGGCCGATACGTCAGAAACTTCCGAAGAGATGGAATATCGTGCACAAGTGCTGGCGGACGATGCCAAGCTCAAGTCTCAAGCAATGGCTTATCGTCATCCCGAAGTTGGGGTTACTTCGAATGGGGTCCAAGCTCGTTGCTACTTCGACCGTGCCTCGGCCGATATGTCAGAAACTTCCGAAGAGATGGAATATCGTGTACAAGTGCTGGCGGACGCTGCCAAGCTTAAGTCTCAAGCAATGGCTTATCGTCATCCCGAAGTTGGGGTTACTTCGAACGGATTGTCATCCCGTAATTACTTCACTCGCAATGTGTACGATGATAAAATTCATTCAGAACCGGCTCTCCTTGAATCTGAAGATGACTATGCTCATTTCGATCTTGATGAAGATTCACAGCACGAGGAACACCATGATGATTTTGAAGAATTCAAAGCTTCCATTAGAATTAATTTACCAGATGCTCCTTTTAAGAAAACAAACTTGGCAACAGATGAGGAAGAAGGCAGCCTTTCCAGGTCTCCATCTTCTGTAATGCTCTTCGGCCTCGAGAGCGGCGCTTGAAAGGTTCCAACAATTTTCCCTGGGTTCAGGCTTGAAACGGCTACCTATGTTACATTATGTGTGTGATAATTATATTGTAAAAATCTAGAAAAAATAAAAGTATAAAATAGTGTAAAAACAAAAGTTTCAGTTGACTTATTTTTGTTTTTCCTTGTCAGTATATTATTGATCATGAAAATGCCTTGTGCAAATCCCTGGTTCATTAAGACTAAAAGTCAGGTTGTTAGTATTTCTTTGACCGGTGAAACTATTGTGATTTCAACGAGGTCAATATTAAAAAATGATTTTCTCTAAGTTCTTTAGATTGTTACTTTCTATGCTGTCAAATTCAAAGAGAAGATCCGACTTGTACACCCGTAATCGTCAGTAATCATTTTTTAAATGTTTTGAAGCCTTGGACATGATGATGTACGATTTTAAATATCGTGACAATCCCTCTATTTTGAGTCGTTTAGCTTCGGTTAATGCAAATTATGACTAAAATTGTGAGCTGCGTAAGAGAATACATCTTTAACAACAGATGGATCAGCACGAATAAGCATGTATTGAACTTCTAAATCACAACCACATTGCATCGCTAAACAAGCTGGCCTATCAAACATATTTTTGAAGTCGTGCACACTCTTTTCGTTTGCCTTAATAAGAGAATGGACTACACTAGCACCACAATTCGCAAATAAAGCTGAATGTAACGGGAGTCTTCCCTGCAAATTTCGGATAGATGTTGCTTTTGGATTTCTTTCAAGAATGTAACGAAATACAGTCTCTCTTTCTTCGTGCTTATTCCGATAGTGCGTAGCTAAGTGCAGAGCCGTATTATCACATTCGTCTGTTTCAAAAATCTGATTTGCATGATATTCGAGAACCCGCTGAATGAGTGAAAAACTTGAATTACTTCGGAGAGAGGCATGCAAAGCCAAAAACTTATCGTCTTGTGTTTCAGTGCTCTTTTCATGCAGCTCCTCTTCTTCGCAATTCAATCGTGCCCGTTTCGATTGACGTAAGTATGAAGATCGATTCAAGGTTGGCATTACGTTAACTGCGCCGCGTAAACACAATTCAAGTATACTCCAATCCCATTCATTAACACCATCAGCTCTACGAAGATTGCGAACAACTGCTTGACCGCCTTCTGGCCAAACGCGTACTAGTTCCTCAACACATGCAACATTCGAAGACCTTGCTGCCGCAAAGAGAGGTATTTCTCCGCGTAAATTTGTTTGCCTTACTCCCTTTGGATACTCTTTTAAAAGTATTCTCACGGTTTCATGCTGACCTTCCCGTGCAGCATCATGAATCGGTAAGCATCCTTCCCAGTCAATGCATTTAGAAGCGTCAGGAAAGATTGCGAGAAGGTCTTTGACAAGTTTGTTATGCCCCCAACGGCTTGCAAAATGAAGAGCTAGTCGCCCCTTCTGAGTTTTCATTGCCGCCGACATAGAAAATGCTCTAAGAAGTGCGAGTGATACAGCTCGATGTCCATCACAAGCACTGAAATGGAGAGGTAGCTTTTGTTTATTTGACTGGATTCGTGCGCACGATGGATCCGTGCGAAGTAGTAGCTCAACAACTTCCAATCTTCCTTCTCGTGCAGCATAGTGAATAGGTAATTTACCTTTCTTATTTGACTGCAAGATAGCATCGGGGTAAGCATCCAACACCAATTTAGCAATACCAACATGCCCCAATATGCTGGCAGTATGTAGCGGCAGGCTTTGTTCAGCGGAACTACGCACTCGAGCATAATCTGGTTGCGAGGATAGAATGCAATGAACCAATCCTTCGAGTGAATCCTTAGCCCTCACACTGTCATGATTGGAATTTTTGTCGTTTGCAGTCGAGAAGCTTCCCTGTATTTCCTCCTCGTTTTCGAAATGCAACGCATGAATGTGCCCTAGATATGCTAATGCAGGCAAAACTTCCGTCGATGACCATTTCTGATTCCTCGCATAACCTAGCACTTTATCTACCTGAGTGACGTCTTGAGCGATGAGTCCATCCAAAAGCATCTGCAGAGGAGTTGTCGTCATTGTAATCGAAATATTAGAATGTAAATTTTCATTCATACCCTACATAGCCTTTTTAGTTTGAGTTTTAAAACAAATGAACTCCTTAAAAAGTGAAACAGCTACAAAAACATCAAAATGATTTATGGCTGAGTGTCTGATTGGTAATAGTGATTAGTGATCAGAAAATCTCTCTAAATATTTGCGGCGTCCGTGAATGAAAAAAATTTGCGTTATATAGGTCTCGCTCTAATTCTTTTCAAATATAATAGTTACGTACGAATTAATTAAAAATAAAAATACCAGGTATCTATGTGTTGATAAGTTTGTTACCAACTCGGCGAACATCTCGAGATGTTCGCCGAGTTGGTAACAAACTTATCAACAAAAGTGAATCACCAAGGCCACGTCTGGTCCTT
>Ga0209092_10002984_pt1 | contig 15084 bp, 7 predicted proteins | sample FraStrMetagenome_FD_187446 | JGI IMG/M metagenome (GOLD analysis project Ga0209092, IMG submission 187446) | Marine eukaryotic phytoplankton communities from Arctic Ocean - Fram Strait ARC3M Metagenome (SPAdes) (version 2) | ecosystem: Environmental > Aquatic > Marine > Oceanic | place: Fram...
TACGTAACGGTTTAAAGAATCGTCACTGTTGTATCACTGTAATTTTAACTTATAATTTTTATTATACAACAATTGAATCTATACTTTACTAAATGGTGAGTTTAGCTTTGAACGCTAGACTAAATTATCTGGCACGTGCTGAGAAAAATAAAAATGTCAGTCTTCTTCGTGCTCAATAAATAAACAAGCGGCGAGCCTCATAATTCCACGAGCTGCTGTTACTAAATCAATCATCTGAGACAATGAATGAATCGTCTCCACTCCATGTTCAACCTGATCATACCAGCACCAAGAAGATCAAACAGGAAACTCTTGCAAAAGCACGAACTTATCTTTATTATTCACATCTCTTTGCCAAAGGATCAGAAGGGATATGGCAATTCTGCCTAACTTTATTCTTGGCAGCATTCACAAATTATCAGTCCATTTTACTAGTCAATACATATGGGCTTGTTTCAACTTCACTTGTATGCCTATTAGGTGGCAGTATAGGATCGCTTGTTGACAAATATCCTCGATTACCACTTGCACAATGGTTCATTCTGCTACAAAATGGGATTGTTATAATTGCAACTTTCTGCTGTTTTGAACTTTTATCCCTGTCAAATGATCTGCAGTATTATTCCTTTTCATCTAAATGGTTCTCACTTGATCAATTGGTGTTTCCCATCACACCTTACGCTATGATGTTACTCATTGGGCTTCATATTACTGGGCCATTAGCAGGTGTGTTAGATACGGGACTGACAGTGGCTATAGAGCGTGATTGGCTAGTTGTGATGAGTGAAGCTGCTGGTGAGCAAGAAGATCCAAAAAATGAACAAATAGACGAAGAGGAATATAACACCAAAAATCACAATGATTATGATAGCATCCTTTTTAAAAAGAAAACAGCCTCCAATGATACAAACACCCACGGTACTGGAAAGGTGAAGGGATGTTCAAAATTACGAACACAAATACTACAAGAAAAAGCAAATCGAGCCGAATCTTGGCTTTCGGATACCAATGTTTTTATGAAACAAATTGATTTGTCTTGTAAGGTTATTTCACCAGCGATTGCAGGATTCTTTGTTGTTGCTTTTGGATCTTCTTCGTCATCTCAAAGTATTATTGAAGTAGGTGATACATCAATATCTTCTTCATCGTACTCATCTACTCCATATGGTCTTAGGAGTGCCGCTTTTTTGGTCGGTTTGTTGAATGTAGCAAGTTTAGTAGTGGAATATATCTGTACGTTGAAAATCTATAAAATGATTCCATCTTTGGCAATCAAAAAATCACAAAATAATGATCCAAGTAGCGTTTGCAATAGCATAAGTGAGAATGCGAAGGAAGAAAAATTACAAAAACGACGAGGAACTAGCTTTGATATCTACATGGATCAACCTGTTTCATTAGCCGGAATTTCAATGTCATTATTGTAAGCTATTGATGCAAGCCTTAAATTATGGGATTATTTCTTTTTCATGCAAATTCTCACTATCTCTCATTTTGAAACTTTCCAATTAGATACACAAATCGACTGACCTTTGGGCCTGTAATGACAGCCTATTTATTATGGCGTGGAATGCGCATAAATACAACCGGAATATGGAGAGGTGTATCTTGTACCGTTGGTTTATTGGGTACAAAAGCTTTTAGCTATTTAATTTCTCGAATCTCTCTCTCTAGTACTGGTTTATGGAGCATATCAATTCAATTCCTTTGTCTTACTGTTAGTTATGTGTCTCTATTTGTTCAGGACTACAACCTCTCATTATCACTTTTAATTTTAGGTGTATGTGCAAGTAGAATTGGTTTGTGGACATTTGATATAACCGTTACCCAAATGATGCAACTTTATGTAGAGGAAGATGCAAGAGGTTTGGTAGGGGGTATACAGCAAGCCATGAATGCATTCTGCGAATTGCTAGCCTACGTAATAGGTATTATTTACGCAGATGCAAGTCAATTTTACATTTTAGAAGGGGTTGGGTATTTTAGTGTCGGTGTTGCTTTATTGTTATACTTTCTTTGGACTCAAAGTTCTAATAGTATATCCAAACTATTATCAAATGGTGGTGACTAAATGATATCCTCCTTTCCATTTTGAGATGATAAATATTTATATTTTAATTTTACATGACATTTATTATATTTTAAATAAATATTCCCCAGCTTCTTTTTGAAACAGATTCTAGGTCACATTTTCAAAATATGTTTGTTTGGATATGGCGTCATTCTTATCGTGAATAAGGATCAAGTACTTATATGACTTGCATGCCATGCAGTACTTACATTACATCTGTCCAACTGAATGTGATGGGTCCTATACTCGTGCTGAATTTGAAGAATTAGTTAATCTCTTTTCAAAGCATGACAAAAATAATTCAAAGACTTTGGGACGACATGAAATCTCTAGCTTATTAGATGAATATGGTATCCACCAAGTATCATTAGATGAAGCCATAGCAATGATGGAAAATCAATCTCATCATAATTTTGATGGTTCCATTGATTTTAAGCAGTTTGCAATATTCATGGCCAGATTTAAAAAACGTAATAAGGCCCGATCTGAAGGCATAAACCACCCTTTTCATAAGTTTTCCAATGTAGCGATAACTCTCCAAACATCGATAGTAACTCTCGATAAAGAAGCTAAGAATAGAAAAATGAAAGTCAGGTACAATCGAATTAGTTCAGATCTTTCAAATAATGTTACAGTACAACTTACTCTAGACGGATATCTCAATGATACTAAATTCTACCATACATTTGAGGCATCAGGCACCTGTGTAAGAGAAGCAAAATCAAAAGCAGCAAGTCTAGCTATGAAAAAATTTCAATCATTATTACCAGGATCGCATTATTTTCATGGATTGTTACCTTCAGAGTATTTGAATTCTTTTTTCAAAAAATTGAATTTATACAAATCCCAATCATATAGACAAAAAGAGACATCTGTCTGTAAATTTATAAAACCCCTTTTAAGGGCTATGGTCAACGATGGGTTTCATCCATGCCACAACAAAAATTTGATGCACCACGTGATGGCCTTTATACGATTTCCATACAATAAGACTTCTCGAAAAGAAGGAGCTTCTCTGTCAAGTGGAACTTCATTAAATAATCCTTTGGGGCTTTCATCATGCCTGATAGAATGGATGAATGAGTGTTGCAAAGTTGGAATAGATGGTGTAGCTGTCTTTCGATTATTACAGGAAGATCAAAATGTTTGTTTGAAACAAGTACAGAATAGTGTAGTCTATAGTGATATTTTTCGTATTCAGAGACTTCTTCGTAATGAATTAGTTTCAAATACTACTGATGACGATACAAATGGCCATAACCTTTCAGAAGGAAGACAACTTAGAAACTTTTGGACCTGTGCCATAGAAGGAAATTTGAACGAAGTAGATTTATATTTATGTGCAGGTCAAGATCCTGATGAAACATCACCACACACCCAAAAGGAAACTAGTTGCAGAAATCAAAGTCCTCTTTTTATCGCATCTTGTTGCGGACATAAAGCAATCTGTGAGCTTCTCATTCAAACAGGAAAATGCAATTTGAATCTCAGAGATAGAATGGGGAGAACTGCCATTCAAGGAGCTGCAAAATATAAACGAAACGAAATTGTGAAGCTCTTGATTAAAGCTGGAGCCGATTTGACTATACCAGATAATTATGGAAATTCACCTTTACATACTGCGGCGAAAAATGGATGCGCATTGTGCACAGAGATTATTTGTTCATATGTGGAAAGAAACTTGCGAAATGTGTTAGCTGGGAAAAGGATTATCACAGAAGATAAAGAAGAATTATTGACGCTACAGAGAGCACAATTATTATTTGAGAAGATGCAATTGGACAAGCTGAAAAGTTATGATATGCGAGTGTTTCTACAAGCATGGTGCCTTGAAGCAGCTATTACAGTTTATAAAATAATCATACCATGCGAACAGAAATTAATATCAATTCCAACAAAGGAATCGGTAGATCGTGCAATACATTTTTTAGATCCTAAATCAGAGTGGGGTTACTTCGAGGTAGAAAAAACTGTTGCTGAAGGGGACAAACATGAAATTAAAAGATTGATCCCTATCATTCCTAATAAATATGATTTACTTAATGTGTTATGCATCACATTCAAGTATTCTTTTACAGATAGGACAAATAATATAAATCAGACAGCTCTTCATTTGGCTTGCTTTGAAAATAATTGTGATTCTCACTTCGATACTATTCAATGTTTAGTTGATAGGCATGATTGCAATGTTTTAGTGAAAGACAGATTTGGTAAAACAAGTCTAGAACTTCTTCTCGCGGAACGGGGCAGATTAGGCCAGCCATCTGGGAGTTCTCTCCACGAATCCCTTATATCTGATAAACGAGAAAGGAATTTAGATCAAATATGGGATGCGTACTCGTTGGAGGAACAGGCACTATCTACTGAATACAGTGATTCAATAGTGGAAACATGTAGCCCTCCTGTTGAAATTGAGAATTTGGAGGACAAAGAAAAGGAAATCGAATCATCGTATAATTATGTTGACTTACTCAACGCACCAATGACTGATTTCTTACAAGAAATATGCGGTTATAATGAATACTTATCAAGAGACATTGATCAATATTTTTATGTTCATAAAGAAACTTTCATTTATGAGGAAGCAGCAATTGATATCCAGAGATTCTATCGCAAACGGAATAGGTGGAAAACCATATTAAATTACGAAACAAATGCATTTTTTTTTGTAAAACCACAAGCAGTAAAGCTCGAGGAACGAAAACTCTTTGGATGGTATCGATTACTTCAGAGATCTGAGAAAAAAGAACAATTTAGCGATATAACTCAAAAAAAATGGACGGAATTTGTTGATCCAGTATCTTCGTTAAATTTTTTCGCCGCTTTAGATGAAAATGTGCAAAATAAACGCATTTTTACTTGGTGTAAGCCTGCCATGGAAGGACCAAAGAAAATGATTAAAGGAATACCAATTTTGAAGGTTGGTGATTCAGTTTTCTATAAATCCTTTCAAAATGACGAAGAGAAATTAAAGTACAAAATAATTCATGTTAATAAGGAAAATGGTGCCGAGTCCTACGATATTATGAAAGAGCTCGTAAAGGTAGAAAATGTTATGGCGTCTCCCATAGCCAAGGAAAATCAAGACATAGCCATTAAACGAGTAGCTAGAAGTGAATTACAGAAAGTACCAAAGAGTCCAGAAGAAATCAAAATGGAGATTGAAGAAGCTAAATGGAAAGAAGTGTTGCGATTTGGGAAGGAGAAGGATACTCGATCAAAGAAGACCAACAAAAAGGAGGACGTATTAAAAAGAAGGTAAGCTTCATTATTTCTCATGAAAATGACTTAGACATTTGTTTCAATTTTATCTAACAAACCATTACAACAAATACAAAGATATGGAAGAAAAGAAAGTGATGAAAATTCACAGGGCGAAGAAAAAGATGCACGGTCGTATGAGAACCAATCTTCTTCTCAGAGTGTAGATTGTCGTAGTCGGAAATGGAATTCAAAAGATGACGCTTCGCAAATTAGGAATAGTATGCACAAGTCACTAAAATTGAAACCACCATCTCCATCAGATCACTTTCGTAAAATGTTACCAACTGATTCACCTCGATTACATAAATTTCTATCCGAAAGAGAAGACAATATCTTCTCAAGCCCACGAACTAAATCAAGGCGAAATGTTATTCGTTTGGTTCATAGCTCTATGAAAAGGCAAGAACGAAGATATGTATTATGTAGGTGGGGATGTGGTCAATGGGTATGTTATGGACAACCCTCTCAAGCTTTGCACGAGCAAGTTCAATGTTTGAAAAGAACAGTCACGTGTCCTTTAGGTTGTGACAAGAAGCTTCCAGCTGAAGAGTGGCTTCAGGAAATGCCTGAAACTAGAGAAGCAAGGTATGATGAAGTCTATACTAGATTACAATTTCATGAAGAACAAGAATGTCCAAAAAGGCTTATATCATGTCCTAATTTATGCGGTGAAAAAATCTCATTTATAGATATCCCGCATCACATGTCCAAAACTTGCCCCAAACGACCATCAAAACCACTCATGTGCCGAATCATTGGTTGCAACAAAACTTTCTTGGGTGGTATAGATCAAGCATTACAATGCCACGAAGAAAGATTACATCATGAAGGAAACTGTTGTTCTTTTCGTTTGGTTGTATGTAAATGGAAAGGGTGTGGTAAATCAATCATAGCAAGTGAAATGGACAAACATCGCATTGAGCACGTAAAAGAACGAGGTATTAAAATCTTTACTAAGGAGGGCAATCATATTTATGAAGTTCCCGAACGATGCAAACAAATAAAAGTTCAAATATGGGGAGCAGGTGGAGGTTCAGGTCATCTTTGGAAATATGGAAAGGGGGGAAATGGAGGAGGTGGAGCATTTATAGAAGCATTATTAAAAGTTTCATCAAAAGAAAAATTATATTTATGTGTTGGTGAAGGTGGAAAACATGGGGAATATTATCAAACAAAATGTAAGGGTATAGGAAAAGGGGGGTGTCCCGGAGGTGGGGATGGTCATGGAGGAGGTGGAGAGAGTGGCATTTGGGGCGGTGGTGGGGGTGGTGGATACAGCATTATTCAGAGAAAAAATGGAAAATTGATTCCTCTATTGGTTGCAGGTGGTGGTGGTGGAGGTGCTACAAGAAGTGGTCTCCCAGGGGAAGTTTGTTCAGAGCCTTTCAAATCAATATCAGGTGATGTTAGAAATGGGACATCAGGATGTTCAAATAAAGGTGGCTCAGGAGGTACAAGTGAAGGTGATGGATGCTGTGATTATTTTAGTGAAAACGGAAAAGCATGGAGAGGTGGTAATGCTGGAGACTGTGGAGGTGGAGGTGGGGGTGGTCTTTTTGGTGGTGGTGGTGGGGGGACAGCTCCTGGGATTGCAGGTGGAGGTGGAGGAGGAAGCTCATTTATCTGCGGGAGTAGTTTAGATTATGCTTTAGTCTTAGAAGGTAGAGGAAGGCAACCTGGTGGAAAAAGTGCAATAAACATTCCAAAAATTCTTGTTAAAGATAAGATTTCAAGTAAACCAAATGTTCAAGGACCAGTACAACAGAAATATCGCCTTTGTGGCGAGGGAGGTCTTGGAGATCCATTCAGTTTAGAAGATGGAACTAATGGATGTATTAAAATTCAGTTGAGAGGTTTTTATGATGACGATCCGCAAGACTGAATTATGATATAATCTAGACTTATCAAACTCATAGAGTCAAAAATAAACGCAAGGAATTGCTCCCATACTGCACAAAACAACTTTTGGTTGAGTACAACAACAAATCTTGTAAGTTTCTGTCTAACTAAGCAAAAGAATATCGAAATTTATTATGGGAACTCTTATTGTTAACTTTTGCATATTCGCAAATTGTGACAACATATGAGAGCTAGTTCAACAATAACCCTCAACCTTAATGATTAGGTTTACAAGTGAACCCTGAAAATACTGGAAAGGGTGTTCCATATTATATAGCCATCTCCTATGGCAAGTCCATTTCAAAGAGTGACTTATTCTCGCTTGTCATCATATTTTTGAATTCATCGTAACTAATGCGTCCATCTTTATCTAAATCAACAGCTCCCATAATTTCCATTGCATGAGATTCACTTCCGAAAACCTTGACCAGATCATCCATCTCAATGCACGGTCTATTTGATGTGCAATAGAAATCAAACGCTTCACGAACCTTGTCGTCTTGCTTAACAAAATTTGCATCCATAGTTCCTGTCAAGAAATCCTTCCATTTGATTGTCATAAAACCTTGTATCCTCAAGTCATCACGAAGCTCTCTCAACTTAGTTATCAAGGAAGAGTCAAATCTCGCTTACAAAACGGAAAACAAAAGTTACGAAAGAATATAAACGGTACAATGCTTTCAAAATTTGTACAACAAACACTTACGACTCTTTAGAGCATCGCTCAATTCACTCATAGATATGATACCATCATTATCGGTATCAATCGCTTTGAAAACGCTTTCAAGTTCACCAATCTCTGCTTTTGTCAAACGAGATGCAATGAAAGACAACGCAGCTTTTTTGAATCTTTCCATACCCCTAAATGTTGTAAAAGTGATGCTTCTTCTATTTTGATGGCTAATTCTACGTGATTTTTCGTTTGCCGGTTTCATTGAAGTATAGCATTGTTCCATGATCCATTTATGAAGAAGTGCTTGTTCTGCTGATAGTCTACGTAACAATGGCAAGGAAGAGAGCAGTGAGCGAATAAAAGACTTGTATCTAAAAAACAATGAACATACAAAAATGATACAGATACTCTAAAGAATTCAGGTAAAACCTCACCTTTGAGAGGGGTCCATTTTCAACAAAGCACAAATAAAGTCTTTCGCATTTTGACTTATTTCATCCCAATCTGGAGATGGAAAATCGAAATCACCGGCACGCACAGCACTAAAGATTTGAGTGTCATTATCTCCGTAGAAGGGAGGATATCCACATAGTAAGATATAGGTTATCACTCCGATAGACCATATGTCACAACTCTTAGTGTATTGTCTCCTAAGCACCTCAGGAGCGACATAGTATGGGGTGCCTACTTTGGTCTTCATAATCCCCATGTTCTGATCATCATGTCTAGACAAGCCAAAGTCTATAATTTTTATGGGCGAGTCGTCTTTATCAGTCAAGTAGAGAAAGTTTTCAGGTTTCAAGTCTCGATGAACAATCTGTTTCTCAGTGTGACAATAGTTAATGGCATCCAAAATATCTCTAACCAACTTGGCGGCATCTTTTTCTGAAAAATGACCTTCTTCTGATTGAGTTTTAGTGATAATTCTATCAAATAATTCTCCTCCTGTGCATAGTTCAGTTATTAGGTGGAGGTATTTGATGTCTTCATGTACTTCCACAAGATCAATGATATGAGGATGGTCTACCTCCTTCAAAATTTCGATTTCTCGCTTCAAGACTTCAATATTTTTCACTTTACATTTTTTGATACTTTTGATGGCAAACCACTGATTTGTCTCCCGGTTCATGCATTTGCGCACAATTCCATAGTGGCCATGTCCTAGCTCCTTTGGGTTGATATGATACTTGACACGCACATCCGTCAGAGCGTCAGTAATTATTACGGGACGTTCTTCTTTCTTTTTCAGTATGTTCATCTTTTTTTGTATAGAGGTGTCAAGAGCTTTTTCGCTAGTTACTGATTTGTCTTCAAAGAAAATGGGGATAAAATGTATAAGGTGATCGATTTGAAGCAAAAGATTGCGAGTCTGTCGCAAGATATTTTTTTATACGCATAAGAATACTTTGGATTTGGATCTTAATTGAAAGCAATATATTTAATCAAACGAGTTAACCCTTTTTCATTATATTCTCGTAATAAAATGAGGTATAAGAAAACATACAAGCTAAGTAATCTTTTCAGATATAAAAATATAGCCACAAGCGTTCAATTTTAGTATGAGATCAATATCTTTTTAAAAGACCTCCATATATTTATATAAATATACCTACTCAAGACATCTTTTTATTTTCGTGCATCATCTCGCTGAATAATCCGTTTTATTCCAGCGAATTTGCACTCAAGAGGGACAAACTAATGAACCAAAATCGGTTGAAGAAGCAGATAAATTTTGGAAAAATACACACAAGTTAAGAAATCTGAATCCGGTCTTTTCGACGAATATTTTTGTTCAAAACTAATGAAGAGAGGCCTCCAAGATCATGACGGTACGTTAAGATGAACACGGAGATATATAGCTCAAATCATCCAAGCAAAACCTATCCAATTCATCACTCACTTTGACTTCGTCTTTGACGAACATGTTTTTCGACACTTGCTTTTCTTGAAGCAGCTGATCCCATGTGCAGTCTCTTTCTTTTTTGGAAGGATTTGTATATCTTTTCCCATTAGTAGTTGGGTCTCCAAGTTTTGTTTTGACTAAAGATTGCTCACCTATGTGGAAGCAATTTTCCCGATCTAATTTAGCACCAAAACATGACTAAATAAATACGTAGTCGTATATTTTATTGGTTCGATTCCTACTTTCAAGACGATCAGGAGAAAACACATAAGCTGTCAGTTCAATTTATTTAGGCCATAATGAATTTTACCTGAGCAGTTTTTGTCAAGCCACACACAATTCGGGATTGAAACATGTCTATTTCAATTTCAATTGGAATCGTTCATAAAAATGTCTCAGATGCATGAAAGAAAATGTATTTGGAGGGTTTCGATTACAATTAATGAACTTATAGTGCCTAAGTACAACATCTATAAATAAGAAGTTTGGTTATAGGCTCATTCTACACATTGATCTGGACTCCTGCATTTTGTACAATACTCCGCTTCACGAACACAGCTTTTCCCATAATAATTTTCTATTCCTCATATAATTTTTGTTTTAGGACTCATTTATTCAGAGAGTTTTATGCATGAAACTTCGATATCCAATTTGCTACTATACTCAATTGAGATTGGATTCTCAAGCTCCAAAGGTTGAAGTAGTGCATTACATTATCCAATTGTTCTGAGTTAAATTAATGAGACCATATCAAGAAAGAGTGACATAAATATACACAGGGTTCACAAAATGCTTTAAATTCCCTTTGGAATGAAGTTTTCGATGCGATTTTCCAATACTTACAGATTCATTTCTCTTGGTTTACAACAATTTATTCTTAATTTTGAGCAAGAAAGAACTTCCGAGTTGTAGAAAGTTTGTCTCGGATTTTATTTATCAATCGAGTTTGAAAAACAAATCTAACCATCATTGTTTTTTCTCGTGGATTTTATACCCTTACCTTCATTCTAAGTTGTTAGCTTTGAAAAAAGAAAAGCATAAACCGAATTTTTACCCTTTCAAAAAAATGTTTCTCATCGAGAAAGATTTATCTACCGTACTGAAAATATATTGCAATAAAAATGATTTCATCAGATCCCTTGCTAAACTTTGCTTTGCTTGTGTGAATAAGAACAAACACATTTCTTTCGGACTGATTCTAATAAATAATCTACTGTCGTAAAGAAAGGACCTTGCGCATCGTGAAACAGAATGTGCATTATTGATAGCCCTGAGATAATTCAAACTTAGTAGCAGTTTTGTGGGAAGTCCGACACAGAAACTATTAAATTTACTAGGCAGTTAAAAAATAATTACAAACGACGTCCACGCCTTCCACTCTTCCTCCTGGTACAATCACTGGGAATGGGGGTAACGTCCTCAATCCTTCCAATTTTCAAACCATTCCTAGCCAAAGCCCTAAGAGCGCTTTGGGCTCCAGGTCCGGGAGACCTGGATTTATTTCCACCTGTACCTCTTACTTTGATGTGAAGAGCGGTAACTCCCAATTCCTTACAGCGAGCAGCTACATCTTGGGCGGCAAGCATAGCAGCGTAAGGGCTGGATTCATCACGGTCAGCCTTCACTTTCATACCTCCGGTAACACGTACGAGGGTTTCACGACCGGATAAATCGGTAACATGGACGAATGTGTCGTTGAAGGAGGCGAATAAGTGTGCTACAGCGAATACTTCTTCTCCCTCACGGGCTTGTGGTCCTAATCCTGCAATTCTGTTTTATGTAGTTGTAGTTGATGGGATGTAAGGATGGAAGTTTTCAGGATGTTATTTCATTTGAATGAATGCAACGTTAAAAATCAAAAAGAACGATCGCGTGTGAGTGTAAAAACATCATTAAGGACACTAAATATCGGTTTAATGGACTTGCTCGTGAGGTAGCATGTTCAACGTTGAGCGACTTTCATCGTGCAAACCTCTACACTGCGTTACATTGCATAGCCCAATTGCAGTCTCCGCAATGATAACTTGGCTCTTAGGAGCATCGTTAATGATAATTTCTTTCTGAACCACTAGGATGGTGTTCAACGACCGAACTTACCCTTCAGAAGCCATGGCTCTATTCTATTCAAGATGCTGTAAAGAGGTCGTAATTGTTGGTGAAACGTTGAGTTTCTTACGTCGAGAGATATTAATCAAAATAGGTTTCCATATCTAAACAATTTTTAACTTCATAACCTGATGAAGGGCAAAAAGATTAGATCGACGGCCCACAAACATTAATTCGTATTGTTTTAGAACGTGAAAATATAGTAGTAAGTAGTACGATGAGTAAGAGGTAAAATTGTTTATTATCATGATGACATCATCATCCGTCGGTGTAACATAAATAGGTGAAAAACTAGTAATAACATAGCTATACATCTTAACATCGCCGTACGCGACGGTGAACTATACGGTGGAATAGAGGGCAGGAAATCTCAGTGGGGCGTGAAGACTGGTTACACATCTCAGAATGATTTCCAATAGTAACACGTTAAAAAAATAACATACCAAACAAACAAACATCTTAACATCGCCAAAGAATTAGGATTGCGTCAAACTGCTGCTTCACGACGAAATAAACATCTCATGAACTAAACTTATGTCAACTTCGAGATGTGCCATGCAAGATAGATCATGGAACATCATTTATGATCTTGTTCCACACCAACCTAAAGAAAAGTCTTCAACATTTTTGAATTGGTGAATTACGATCATTAAGTTAGTAACAGCAGACCTAAATTTCATTCACAATCGTTTTAATTATCACTAAAGCAAGTAACACACGGGATTCGAATCATTCGACTTATCAATAACGCAATCATTTTTACTTTTTAAAGCCCAATTCTAAAACAGAACCGTTGAAGATTCTTCACTTATTGAAAGGACTGGAGAAGTGACACCATATGGAGTTGTGAATCCGAAAGAGTGGGCATCTACAGGAGGCGTCTGTGCTTTATTTGTTGCTTCTTTGTAAATATGTGCTTCCTCACTAAGACTTTGAGAAATAATCATTGCATACTTAGAGTGAAAGTGATTTATTTTCTATACTCTTGACCACAGAAACTAGAGAGCCTACGGTAGCTGCTCTAAAGTGTCAACAAACATATTTTGAAACGTATGTCGTATGATAAATTTATGAACAAAGGCTTGAAAATACAAGACAAAATTTAGGTTTTTCTTTATATATACTTTGATTTTAAAAACTCTTCATAAAAATGTGAGAACACAGCAGAGAAAAAATGCTTGAGCTAAATGACCGAATACAAATGTTCATTTGATTTTCTCTGAATACACCAAGGCTAAGAAATTTGAAGGAAAAATGAAAAATGTATAATAGTGATAGATCTTTAATGCTTATAATTTACTTTATCTTATGAACATGAAAACACGTGTATCGCCCACATGGACTAGCCTAAAGGCTAAATTATAATCAGATTAATTGTCGTATTATACGAAGTCAGGTTTGAACTGAATCAATTGCATACTTCAACAGAATATAGCCAATAACTAACACTATGAATATACCATAACAGACAAACAAACTGTCCTTTCCAGTATTTTTTATCACAGTTGCTGCAAAAAAATAGTTGAGTATTGTTCCACAATAAAACTCTCTTTCAAACTAAACCTTCCATTAATAATGACCAGGTAGCACTATCCCAGTCAAATTGATATCCCAAGGGCTCCGATACATTCTTTGTCCACTCATTTATTTTTCTCGAAATACGTTTACCACACATTTTAGTCAAAAAAGATCCATGCTCATAGCTTGGTTCTATGATTTCATTCATTATATCATCTTGTACATTATCATGATCCAAAATAGACACATTGAGAGCTGTCATAGCACGTTGAATGGCTGGAAAAACACTTTCTTTCATTGATATGTGCTCATAATACATGATTGTTTGTGATATGTTTTTATCTAGTCGATTCCAACCCTCGTGAAACTGAATATAACCCTCAGTATGAACCACGTCTAATAGTTCTTTACAAACTGGATTTCCTTCCCAGGCTTCGCAGTCTCTGTGCTCTTTCGGACAAAGCTTTCTTTTTTGCCATCGAAATCTATTGCGAAAAATATGATCCCCAGGATTTCGTGCTAATCTTATCACGCCACTTACATGCCTATTATCGGTAAATTTATCATCAGGATTTCTAGAATGTGTCTTGACAAAAACAGGTTCTTTCGCTAATGGTATAGGCGCAAAGAAACTTTTTTCTTTAGCGCAACTTCCACGTACATAGAGTTCGTTGCTTGCTGCATAAAACTGATCTATCCCAGCTTGCTTGTATTCGGAAACAGTTTGGAAAAGACCGGTAGCTGTACGTAGCAAAGATCGAGTTAGACCATTCCCACTTGTTGGAAAAGATGCTAAAATCATTAAAGATGGCCAGCATTTGGCTGCATCTATATTTCTCAAAGGTAGGGTCAGATCTAAGCATTCTATATCTAATGGCGGTTTCTGACTATCAAGAGCGCTTTCTATAGACGTGTCGATGATATTATAATGGTTTTTCATATTCTCTTGATATTTCGGTGATGTCATTTGAGGACACGGACACATTACTGTACTTTTTCTCCGGCATTCCCACTTAGACGATCCAATTTCAGAATTAGCATTGGTTGCTCCTATTGAAACATTATTTTCCTGTGGAGAGATGAGAGGTGATTCTAAACTTGTCATATGATCTGCTTTTGATTCATCTTTTGTATCATTTTGTAGTTGTGGAGGATTTTTATGATTTGAAATACTGCCGTCTTTTTCTATTGAGATGGAGTCATTCATATAGAAATTCAATGAGAGCGACGATTTCTTTAACGAAAAGATCGTTAGAAGAAGAAGAAGTGGGAGATAAACGAGATGTTTCGATCTCATCTTCAGGTATGGAAAGATATTTTTATAATCAAACTTGTAATTTGAAACAGTCTGTGACCCTTTCTGATTTATGCTAATTAATATAGTTATTATTCGGTTTATTTTTTTTTGCACGCGTGCAATGCCAGTTTTCTTGCACGCTTTGGATTCAAAAATAGTCATTGATCAATATTTTATATCTTCACTATTAGTTCACCTAATTATTTTTATATTTAGGGATGACCAAGCTACAGCTTAAATTAAATGTAGACACAAAATAAATAGAGACAACATACGAACAAAAAATCCATTTCAAAAATATTTTTTACACGTATTCTCGTTTTTCGCAATGATCCTCTGAAAGTTCCATGTTC